>Ga0190367_1000393_pt1 | contig 32450 bp, 39 predicted proteins | sample 4872181011_MG_FD_171838 | JGI IMG/M metagenome (GOLD analysis project Ga0190367, IMG submission 171838) | Hydrothermal vent microbial mat bacterial communities from Southern Trench, Guaymas Basin, Mexico - 4872-18-10-11_MG | ecosystem: Environmental > Aquatic > Marine > Hydrothermal vents >...
TTTTTAATAAATCTTGATAGAGCCTCTTCTACAGATAAACCTGTAAAAGGAAGATCTAGTCCTACGTCACGTGCCATATTTAATACAACACGGTATTCAGTTCCAGCTATTCGGCAATTAACATATGAGATTATTATTTTAAATCCATGTTTATTAAGAAAGTCGGTAAATTTCTTTATGACATATTTAACGACGGCCGTTTTCCCTGTTCCGGGCTTTCCATATATAAATACATTAGATCCTTTTTCACCTCGGATTAAACTAGTGAAGATCTGAGCGATGTACGATATCTCTTTTTCTCTAAATGGAAGTTTATCAGGGATATAATTATGTGAAAGGACAGACTTGTCTCTAAAGATTTTAGGCCCTGATAATGCCTTCTCAAAAATTTTGGAAACATAATCCTCAGACATACACACCCTATATAACCTATGTTTCTAATGAAAAAGATAGATTCACTGTGACAGCTACATAGGTATAGAAGATACAATTATAATACTACAATATAATTTTTCCTAAAAAATATAGGATATTTATTGATTCATATGTATCATAGGAAAGAATGGGGAAGGTGGGTTTTTCACTATTTTTCACTGGAAATGTAGAAACCCCTTTGTTTCCAGTGAAACTAGTGAATTAGTGACTGTTTTTATCAAGTGTATTCTTTGATTAAAGGAATATGTTACATCATGCCTAATTTTCACTAGTGAATTATTATTAGTAAAATGCCTAGGAAAATTAAGATGGAGATAGAGTTGGAAGACGGAAGTAAAATTAAATTTGAGATTCCTGGAACCAATAGAAGTAGATTGAATGATTTTATCAATTTAATAAACATGATTTACCTTAATGAACCTCAAGAGTTTATTGAGGAGAATGAGTTGGAGGATGAAACGATTTATGGAAGGATCTACCAATTAATTATAAAGGAATTTGGTCTTTCTACTTTTTCATTAGGTGATCTGTATAGGGCATATCTAATTAAATATGGTGAGTCTATCAAGAAGAGCACATTGTCTACGTATCTCATGAGATTACTTGAGCAAGGTTATCTAAAGAGAATTGGTACACGTGGAAAATATAGATATAAATTAATTCAAATATCAAGATCCTATTAATTCTAATACACGACTCCTCATATCTTCCTTTATTAAATATTTAAATGGTTTTTCACTTTCATCTCTTTCTACAAATCCTTTTTCATATAGTTTCTTTAAAGTCCTTGCTACATGTTCTCTCGATAGCTTTAGCAAACTTCTAATTTCACTTGAGGTCTTACTACCACTCATTAGGATCTTTAATATCTCTATCTCTGTTGCGCTTAATCCTGCTTTTTTCACCGCTTTTACTTCAATCCTCCTTTCTTTTTCAGGTGGTTTAGAGATTGTAGTAGATGTAGGTTTAATTCCTTTAATAACGTTATCTATAATTTTCTTATATTCTTCCAACTTCTCCTCTAACTCACTAATTTTTTCATCCATTCTCCATATAGAACTATCAGGATCATATTCTAATCTAAATCTTCTTTCTTTTACTAAAATTTTAGAAAGAGTGTTCGTCAACAAATATAGTGATATTGTGATTGATATCATGAATATAATTAGAGATATTGACGTGATATCAATCATAATCACATATAATATACATGCAACTCCTATATAATCATGTCGTTATATAATCAACTGAATTAAATCTATCTTTCTTTAATCATCTTATCGATGTGTTTATCAATTAAATCTAAAATTTCAAGGTCATCTGATGATATGATTTGTGATGTGATTTTATCTATGCTTGTGACGTCAAATATGTCTAAATAATTTAGAAGCATCACACTATAGATCAACTTCTTAAATTTATTAATTGCTTGATTTAATATTCGGAAATATACTCCCTTCACAATCTTATATTTATTAAATAATGTTACCTGATCTCCACTAGATATGGGAGAACCTATTTCCTTTTTAACTAGATAATCTAATAAAACAAGAATTTGCTTCTCAGTGAATATTGAGTTATTTAAAAGTTTTTGATATATCGGTGTTAATTTTTCATCAATCTTTTCCATTTCAATATCCCCTCCATGATATACAATTTTGTATACCTAAACTATATTTATCTGTTTCTTCATAATAAATAATTACGAGGTGTAGATATTGGGTCGTAGAAGAAGGAAGAAAATCATAAAAATATACAAGCCTAAGATCCCTAAAGTTTTTACGTGCCCTGTTTGCGGGAGTGTTGCATTAAATATAACGATTGATAAAAAAAGTAGGGTTGCGTCTGTCGTTTGTGGAGTATGTGGTTTAAAGTGGAATACAAACGTCAAACCATTTGAAGATAAAATAGACATATATCATAGATTATTCGATGAAGTAATTGAGGGAAGTAGAAGTGGGTAAAGTAGATAGTTATATTAAAGAAAAATTAAAGATTGATGGAGCCTTACATTTTTCTCTAATTGATCCTGAGGATGTAAACATTGAGTCTCTTCCTCTTCTATTAAAAGAAATAAAAAATACTGGATCAGACGCTATTATGGTCGGTGGATCGACGATCGTTAATCAGATTTTATTATATGATGTTATTGATGTGATAAAAAAGTATTGTGACTTGCCTGTGATATTGTTTCCTAATAATGTCACAGGAATCACATCAAATGCTGATGCTATATGGTTTATGTCACTTTTCAACAGTATAAACCCTTACTTTATTACTGGGGCTCAGATGATGGCCGCACCCTATATTAAACGAATTGGAATTGAAACATTATCGATGGCCTATCTTATAGTAGGTGAAGGTAAAACGGCTGGTTTTATAGGTTATGCAAATCCTATACCGATTGATAAGCCAGAAGTCGCAGCTGCATATGCGCTGGCCGCTGAAATTATGGGTTTTAAATATGTATATTTAGAAGCTGGATCGGGCGCTAAAAAGCATATCCCTCCAGATTTTGTATCATCTGTTAAAAAATATTTAGATAAAATTATTTTAGTTGTTGGTGGCGGTATAAGAAACGGTGACATTGCATACTCGATATCGAAAGCTGGAGCTGATATAGTCGTTACAGGCAATATAATTATTGAGTCGATCGATATATTATATGATATTGTAGATGGTGTAAAAAGAGGTGGCATTGAAAAAATTAAGGGAGTTTAAGAAAAGGATTACGTCATTACCAATTGATGGTACGTTGAAAAATTACTTTAATCAAATCCTTAATGAATTTGCTGAGGAGTATAAAATTGCTATCTCTGCAAGAAGTAAGAAATTAGATCCCGATATCTATCCAGAAGCTGAAATTGTATGGGATATGGCTGAAAGGATCGAGAATTTTATAGGTATAGAAGGTATAGCTGATTTTATCCGTAATAATAAGAATTTAGATCGTGAGACGCTGGCCTTAAAAATAATAGATCAGATTATTGATGGCCAGCTAGGGATATATGATAGACAAGAACTGGCAGATTTAGCGATTAGAGCTGGGATGGCTGTTTTAACAGAGGGCATGACTGTAGCTCCTTTAGACGGTATAAAACAAGTGTTAATCAAGAGAGGACAATATGGCGAATATCTATCCATATACTATGCAGGTCCGATTCGATCAGCAGGAGGTACTGAGGCCGGCCTATCCATCGTACTTGCAGATTACGTTAGGAAAAAATTGGGTATCCCAAAATTCATTGCCTCAGAAGATCATGTTTATCGCTATCTTGAAGAATTAAGGTTATATGAACGGTATGTTGGATCCTTTCAGTATAAAATTGATGATGAGGTCTTCATCTATGTTGTAAGAAGACTTCCTATAGAAGTTACTGGGGTGCCTACTGAAGATATAGAGGTCACAGTATATCGTGATTTGCCGGGTGTGGAGACAAATAAAATTAGAGGTGGAGCTATACGTGTAATAAATGATGGTTTAATCGGTAAGTTAAAAAAGATTCTGGCAGTAGTTAAAAAATTAAATTTAGATGGCTGGTTGTGGCTAGAAACTGTCCATAATATGCATAAAGAAAGTATGAACAGTTTAGAGGACCATGATAATGAAAAAATAATTAGATCTATTGTAATTGGTAGACCAGTAATCTCGTTGAGTGACCAGTATCCTAGTTTCAGAATAAGATATGGTCGCGAAGCAAACATGGGTATCTCCGCCGTCGGCATCCATCCTCTGATTTTCCCGTTACTCGACTATTTCATAGTCATAGGGTCTCAATTAAAGATTGATCTCCCTGGTAAAGCTGCCATAGTAGTTCCCTGTAATATCTGTGATCCTCCGATAGTAGAGTTAAATGATGGTTCTGTAGTTGGGATTAAGGATATATCCGAATTTAATGCAATTAAAAATAATATAAAAAAGGTATTATGGCTAGGAGATATCCTAATATCTTATGGCGATTTCCTGGAGAATAACCATAGATTATTACCCTCTCCATACGTTCCTGAGTGGTGGATAGAGGACCTAAAAGATGCCGTAAAAAAGGCTAGAAATATTGATGATAAGGTAAATCAGATATTGACGAAAATATTTTCTAATAATATTACTCCCTCATATGAAGAATCTAAGATCCTATCAACAGCTTTAGGAGTTCCTATGCATCCATACTATACACCCAGATTATACCGACTATCGGTGTCCGAGTTGCTTCAGTTATTTAAGTTAATAGAACAGAATACTATTATCGCCTCTAAAGACGAGTTTAAATTAAGATTTGATTTAGAATTGCATCGTATATTAAAGAAATTGCTGATTACATTCAATATATCTAACAATACAATAATAATAATTTCCTCTAGATACTCTCCTCTCTTTAAAGATCTTCATGATAATCTCAACGTTATTAATATGATTGGTGATCCTTCTAGATACGATGTCCCTACTATTTTACATATTATATTAGGTATAACTTTTAGAGATACAGAGGGATGGAAGCTCTCTGCAAGGCTAGGAAGGCCTGAGAAGGCTAAGCCTAGACAGATGTCTCCCTCTGTTCACGTATTATTTCCTGTCGGTGAACACGGCGGTTCGCAGAGAGATCTTATAAAGGCGATGAATGATAAAGGTATAATTTCAGTAGATCTGGGTATAAGATATTGTCCAAAATGTAAAGAGTATACCTATTTAATATATTGTGAAAAATGTGGCACTCGAACTAGGAAACATTATTATTGTCCTAATTGTAAGATTATACATCAAAATGATGTCTGTCCAAAATGTGGTAGAAAAATGCTTTCATATAAACGGTGGGTTCTTAACATAAAGAACATGATGCTAAATTACTCGAAAAAGTTTAATTACTCACTTCCCAAGAAGTTAAAAGGTGTAAAGGGCCTGCTAAATGAAGATTATATTCCTGAACATCCGATTAAAGGATTTATTAGAAGTAAATACGGTATAACGATCTTCAAAGATGGGACTGTAAGGGTGGATATCACAAACGCGCCACTTCATAAATTTAAAGTAAGTAGTATCGAGACCGATATCCATCGGCTTAAAGAGTTAGGATATAACGTAAACTCGAGTGACGACATCATCGATTTATTTCCACAAGATATAATAATCCCTAAGTCAATGGCCGTATATTTATTAAAAGTATCACAGTATATCGATGAATTACTTGAGAAAGTATATGGCGTCAAACCGTATTATAACCTTTCTTCATATAAAGATCTAATTGGGAAATTAGTCGTCGGTTTATCTCCTCATACATCTGTAGGTGTTATTGGAAGAATAATAGGGTTTACAGATGCTCAGGTTGTATATGCAAGTCCAATCTGGCATGCAGCAAAAAGAAGAGATTGCGATGGAGATCAAGACTCAATTATTTTATTGCTTGATGCCTTAATCAACTTCTCTAAAAAATATTTACCGAAGTCGCCAGGAGGGCGTATGGATGCGCCGTTATATATCAATCCTATAGTTCATCCTGATGAAGTAGATACTCAAGTACACAATATGGATATAGTTGCCAAATATCCTAAAGAATTCTATGAGGCGACGGCTAAATCTGCTCATCCAAATGAGGTTAAAGAATTGATCACGTGTATAGGTGACGTGCTGGGAAGTGAGAGATCCTACTATAATTTTAAATCGTTTTCCGAAGCATTTGTTCTCTCACTTGAAAAGAATATCAATAAATACTCAACAATTAAGACCATGAAAAAGAAGTTGGAATCCCAAATGAAGATAATCGGAATGATCTTCAATGAAGATGCTAGGGAAGAGATAGTTAACAACTTAGTTGATCACCATATAATCCGGGATATATCAGGAAATCTACGGGCGTTCGCAACCCAGTCATTCAGATGTAGGAAATGTAATAAACTCCATAGACGCATTCCCCTTGATGGAAAATGTGACAAATGTGGAGCTGAGTTAATCCCAACGATCTCTGTAAAGTCAGTTAGTAAATATCTTCCATATGCATTAGACTTGACGAAAACATCGAGTGACAAATACATAAAGAGTAAAGTTAGTCTACTAGAGAAGGAAATTAATAAAACTTTAGGATACTATAGATATCTGCCAACGACTATTGAAGAGTTGATTGAAGGCGAAGAAGGTTAGTAATTTTCTTCCTTCTTATTCTAAATAGTAATACTTATTCGTTACGTCTTCGAAATATATGGCTCCGTTTCTGAATACCATCTTATAAATGCTATTGACTTTAAAATCAATATCTAACGCCTTTTCCTCCTCTGGCAGTATATACAGAATCAGTTTAATATTTCTCTGTTGTTGATGTACAAACGGTATCCCCATACTCTTCAACTGCGTAACCACTTCTTTAATGATGCGTGATTCTGGAGTATAAGTTTCCTCCTCAATACGTGGGTTTATAACTGAAAACTCTATTCTCTTCCCCCTCCTTCCATTCTGATCTACATATGATTCGATCCTAGTTACCGTTATAAGTGAATATACTTCGTGGCTCATTTCCTATCCTCTTTAACTACCCTAATATTTCTTATACCTGCTTCTAGTAAATTAACTATAGTGTTCCCACTAGCCTCACCCTCTAATTTACCTAGTTCTCCATATATCTGTCTCCAGATTAAATTTGTTCTACCGCTTCTAGATCTATATGTTATTCCCAATACATTTTGGGCCTCGATAACTGTAATATCCTCTATTTCCTCTACGTCTCTCTTATACTCTGCTTCCACATACACCTTACCAACTTCTTGCCTTCTCTCAAATAGATATCTCTTATCACCTGCATATTTAGGTGGTAATTTATTCTTACAGGTACTCTCTATTAAAAACCTCTTCACCTCTTCTAATGTGCAGTATACCTCTATCTTCATAGTTGTATATCCCTCTATCACTCAAGATTAAAAATTAAATTATAGTAATTTTAAGTCTTATGTATGGGGGATGATCGCTCTGGCCGATGGGATTTAAATGACCGAGATCTTGAGTGGTGACCCCCTTAATCCTTTTAAATTAAGATATTTAATTTAAGTTATAATGCTATGTTGAGGGGAGGAAGCAATTAATGAGTATAACTCTTACAAAGTATCTTGATAAAATAAGAGTGTGGCGAAGAGCATTTATCTCTGTAAGTCTTGACCAATTAGTTAATATATTTGGAATAACCACGATAACAGTTATTGCGATCATAGTCAGAATGTTACCAATTAAATATGGCGGATACATAACTGAATTCGATCCATATCTCCAATATTACTCGATGAATGTAATTATAAAGAGCGTAGAGAACCAGGGTATCTCTGGTCTATTTTCATTCTTCACGCATCACATTAGCCTCACATGGCAGCCTGAGGGCGTAGATCTTGGAGTAAGATATTATCCTGGGGTTCCATATACAGGTGCAATGATATATCTATTATTAAAATCCGTTGGATTAACGGTAACTCCGCTTCAAGTAGCATTGTATCTACCTGTTATGTTTGGAGTCCTCTCCGTTCTAGTTTTGTATCTAATTGGGAAAAACCTTTTTAATAGCTTTGTGGGTTTAACTGCTGCCTTATTCTATTCAGTAGCCCCTTCAGTTATTGCCAGAAGTAACTTAGGATGGTTTGACACTGACGGAATTGGAGTGCTATATTTTCTACTTTCAATTTACTTTATAATTATCTCTTTAAATTCAGAATCAGTATATAAGAAGACTGTTTACTCGATTCTATCTGGGTTATTTGGTGGGATGCTTGCTATTACTTGGGGGGCGTTTCCATACATCTATTTGTTATATGCTTTACTAACTATAGCTATAGTAATTCTACAGTATAATATAAAATATTATGAACTATCTTACTTTCCAGGCCTACTAATTATGACTTTAATGGCCTCCTCGATCCCACGTACTAAATTAAGTTATATCATAGGGATCCCCGCTATTATACAATATTTTGCTATCAGTCTCTTAATCATAAGTAGAGTCGTAGATTTAAAACAGCTAGTATCATCGAAACTACGTTTAGTGTCTTCCAGTTTATTTGTATCATCTTTAGGCATCCTTTTACTATCTATAGCGCCTCAAATCGGATTAACTCATAGACATTTATCTGTAGCATTGCCGGTTCTCAAATCTAAGTTCCTATTTGTTACTACAGTTCAGGAGCAGGCGGGTACCTCCTTTATCCACTATTTTAGAGACTTAAATATTATGCTTCCATTCTCCATATTCGGGTTTTATGTTATTATAAAGAACTATAGTAAAAAGGCGGTATACATCGCTTTCCTCATAATTCTTATCACAACATTATATGCAGCTGCATCATTTGTTAGACTTCTTATAATTGCAACTCCATTCCTATTAATAGCTGCAGGAATAGGGGTATATGAGGTCCTATCTATAGGTTTTTCTAAGGTATATTCTAAATCAAAGAGCATATCAAAAGAATCTAGTATACTTAAAAACATGTTTTTGGTTTTTCTACTATCGTTTATCATAATATCTTCTACACTCGTGTATGTAATGGGAATTAGATCCAGCGATATGCCTGCAACTATATTATCAGGTGCATCTCCATATAGATCTAACGATTGGCTTCAGGCTCTTGAATGGATAAAAGCAAATGTAGGGGATGATGAGATCGTGGCTGCGTGGTGGGATTATGGATATTGGATAAGTTTCGTAGCAGGTAAAAAGACGTTGGCTGATAACGGTACTTTAAATCAGACACGGATTAATTTACTCGCTGAAATGTTTATGTCTAATGAGGAGCATGCATTGAGGATCCTCAAAAAACTAAATGCCAGTTATATTCTCATATTCCTCGGTGTTAGAGAGCATAAACAGGGGGCTTTCACCTACTACACTTTTGAACACTTTGGTGAAGACGGTAAGTTCGTGCAGATTGCGAGGATAGCTGGTGTAGAGCCAGAAACTTTAATAAATGTAAATGAGACGAATCAACCCTTCTATAAGGAAGCATTTTGGAACACTTTCTTAGGGCGTCTTATACCATATCAATTTATACAGAAAGTCCAGGGAGTGGATGTTTATATGTATTCACCTAAATATCCAACAAGCTATCAAGAGGGAGCAAAATTAATATTGGTATTCAGATCAACTGATCCTGCTCCAGGTGAGGTTCTGATCTATAAAATAGTTGATAACTAGTTTTTCTTAAAGTAGATTTTGATTTTATAAATTAGGTACCTATCATCTGGTGAAAATGGTGCTGGATGTGCAGTTACAGTTAAATCACCGCATATAGGGCATTTTTCTTTCATTGTATATATGTTGCATTTTCTACATTTCCTGATTTTATGTTTCAACTTTTAACTCCTCCTTCAATATCTCAATATCTAGGTTCTTCGCTAAAGTACGTATTGCATTTTTTATACTAGGTATTACCCTACGTTTGATAATATCCGGTCTATAACTCCAAACTTTTAAACGGTATTTAGGAGCACCATCATGATATATGGCTAACCCTCCTTTGCTAATTTCTTTAGACAACTCATTTTTAATAAGTAAAAGAGCGTCTCTAACTTTATATACTCCCCCTTTACCTACATACATTACCTTTAAAGTGGCTTCATAAACATATTTTTTTAATCTAATCTTCTTAGAAAGGAAATCAATAATTTTATCTCTATAGTTTACTAATCCTATTTTATTTAAAATTTCAGGTTCTCTTAGAATTCTTTCCAATGCATCATATACTGTGTTCTCTCTTTCTATTAAATTCTCCAGCTTCGTCTCTATCTCTCTTCTTTCATTTTCGCTAAATAATTTAAGTAATTCATTAAGGATCTGCTCTCCCCTTTTATTCCTTTTCCATATTCTTAGAATTCTATCCTTTTCTTTATCAGATACTTCCTTTAAAGATACATCTATACTATTAGTGAATTTATCTATCCGTAGAACCTTAACAACAATTTTCTGACCTGGTTTTAATATTTCATCTATACTTCTAATCCACTTTGAAGAGACTTCTGTGATGGGTAAATAACCCTTTATATTATAGTCCTCAATAGTCAAATAAGCCCCATGGCCTACAATTTCTCTTACAGTAGCTACTACCAATTCTCCTCTTTTTGGAAACTCAATATTTTTATCCAAGTTCCTCTAGCACCTCGGCATGAATTATAGCTTTTCCTCCGGTTGGTTCTGCAATAAGTTCTCCACAGACAAGACAATATACTTTTCTAGATGCATGTGAAAATACTATCTGCTCATATCCGCATTTCTTACATTTGACTTTAAGGAACTTGCTTCTAGGCTTTGGAAGTATTTTTTCAATAATATCCTCGTTCTTCATATCCATCCTACCTCATAATCTCCATCTTTCTTATTCGAATTCCTTCTTTATGTATAATATACCCACATTCTTTACACGTAAGTTTTAAAACAATCTTCTTAGTGGTTTTCGCTTTCCTACGCAGCTGCGGCCATTTTTGGCCACCATATCCCTTCTTCTCCCATTCGTGTTTAATAGTGCCATGTCTAAAGGGACTGTCCTTCCCTTTCTTATATATTGAAACAGTATGTATTGTATGCTTTTTACATCTCGGGCAGTATGTTCTAATTTCTTTAGGCACGATCATAGTTTATCTCCTCTTCTTCCACCATTTTCTTATCCTTTAATTTATTGAAATCCTTTTCATTTATTAATATTATATCACCAGGCTTGAATGGTCCATATAACTTTCTATCAGAGCCTCTAAATTTCGGTATCTCTTGTAGAGCTACCCCTATTTTATACGTCTCCTTTATCTTACTTTTGTTTCTGCTGTTGTATAAATTATTGATAGTCACACTATTTTTACCACTTACAATCTCATCCTCAACCAGGATAATTTTTATTACCTTGTTAAGCTCTCTTAGAATCTCTTTTTCACGTGCCAAAATTTTTTGCCGATCTACTTCTCTCTCAACGAGATACTCTCCCTCTAAAACATTTAAAATATTTTCAACAGAGCTCTCAAATTCCTTGAGAACATATATATAATCCTCGTCACCCAGTTTCAAATAAAGTTCTCTTAATAATTTATTATAGGTCTCTGATGTCATATGCAATCCCCATATTTACTAAATATATACTTAATGTCAGAGGTACTTTTATTCTCTCATTAAACGTTTCATTTAATTCATAGTCTCCCCATAATAATCTAGGAATATATCTAACATAGACAGACGCCATTTTTTCTTCAGGCGAGCTTTCTGAAATTATCCTTTCTCCATCAAGCCGTTCAAGATCTAGTAGACTCTTCACCAACCCTGTTTTTCCATGTAATGATTCCGGTGCTCTAATTAGTCTGCTTGTATCTACAGTTACTATCCCATCAATACCTACAGAACCCTCCTTCAAAAGTAATTTATTAAGTTTCTCTATAAATCCTCTACGCCCTCGTATTCTTTTTAAAAAATGGTAGAAATTGATATCTCCTCTATTCAAAATATCTCTGATAACCTTAACTTCATTAGGAGAGAAATAAATATTTAATTCATCCTTCTTTTCACGTAATATCCGTTTAATCTCCCTAATAGGTCTTGAATTAGGGTCTCGTATGGTAACTAGATCTATCCCCTCCATGGTTATATAATCTTTAATCTCCAATCGCTCTATTCCATCAAGATTTAAAATGTTTTCATTCGTTATATGTATATGAAATCCTCTATGTCCTGAGAAAAATATCTTGAGATCCTCTTCTTTAAAACCGAAGTCATCTATAAGTATATCGATCAACTTAAATAATTCGTTCTTCACCTGGTTTAAAGCCTCGGAATCGATGAGTTTGACTTTGTCTACCGTTCCTCCACATCTAATGCATATGTCTACAGGCTTGTTATGGACTTCTCCGCACTTCTTGCATATATAAACTTCCTTAAGTCTCACCCTATCTATATGATCGGCGTCGATATCAAATATTAAGTCTGCCCCTCTCCACTCCTTCTGATCCATCGGTTTATCAGGAAATAGATAATATGCAGAAGAGTGATAAAGTTCCTTAACATTCTCGTCTATTAGGATGCGTTTAAAACTATTAAAATCCCTGACCAGAATATGTCTCTTCATTATATTGTCAAAGTTTATTATCGCGAATTCTCGGGTAGTTACATCAGGTATAGAATTATATATCCTATATGCATTTAATGAATATGCCTTCATATAGTATTGGATAATATACATCTTATCCTTCAGCTTCATGACTTAATAACCTTCTCTTAATTTTAATGTATTTTAGCGGGTGTCTTATATTATATTTCTTGCATATTTCATCTGGAATACAATATCCATAGCTTCTAATCTTCTTGCACGAAGGTATATTATATTCAATTCTACTGCCCCTCATTCCCGTGATATGTTCAACTTGATATCGTGTCATCCTTTCATTAAAATCTGGTGTAACCTTAAATACATTTACAATTTCATCTACATCATATCCTATTCTATGAAGAAATGTAACTAATGTGAATCTACCGGGATGGCTTAATCCCTGTTTCACATTTTCTAATAAATATTTAACGCAAGGGGGGAATAATGCAGCCTTCTTTCTATCCTTTAGCTCTATTATCTCATTAGGCTCCTTTCTAGGAATTGTAACATTATCCATTATCTTATTGGAATAGAATTCAATCTCTTCTGGAATCTCTCTTATACTTGAAACTATGTCGTAGATTTTATTTTTAATTACTTCAGTTAGAAGCCTTGCAAATGCCTTTTTATGTAGATTAACATAACCCTTATGAAGCCGAAAGTTGTAAAGTCTCCAATGTATAGAAGATATTCCTTTAGTTAATCTTATAAAATCTATATAAAATATGTTTATTACTTCATCTTCAGAACTAATATTAAGGTCCAAATTATTAGATAGTCTTAATATATTTTCTATACTCTCCCTCTGAAGTATTTTATAAGCTCTCTTAGCCTCAATATCTGAAAATCTTTTATATAAATAGAAATTATTTGTACCCGCTATTATCAAAGCAGCAAGATAGAAGGATATCCCCTCTACATAGTCATTATCCCAATCAAGATTTATACGTCCTCTTAAACTATTTAAAGCTCTATTATATGCATACTCTATAACATCTTTATACTCAGTAACATAATCTTTTATAGGTAATGCAACGGATTTAAAATAGTTGATAGCGTCTCTATCGAATGGATACTTTGCAGCCCATCTTACCTTCTTCTCAAGCATTTAACTCATATTAGTTAATGTATAAGGAGTTAATTATATTTATTCTTCAGTTCTAGGTGCTAGGAAATACTGATAGTACTCAAATTCTATCATCTCAAACTGCAGATTTAAAGGCTGATTAGTACCGAAATTAAGCTTTACGATCCCAGATATACCTGCTATCTCCTTAACAATGTCAAGAATCGGCTTAACCATATACACAGCTATACTCTCCTCCGAGATATTCATATCAACGATCTCAACATTGTCTGGGTAAACTAATTTATGCGAAGCCTCAAAACCTTCTTCGCTTTTACTTATAAAACTAATTTCGTTATCACGTGCCACTAAAGTCAGTCTATCGGATACAGTTTTTGCTTCTTTCACAATATCTCTTAATGTCGTCGTTACAAGCCGGATCCTAGCACTATAATCTAAGTTCGGTATCCCTGTTTTCGTTTTATCTGTAGCTACCACAATGGGAAGTCCAAATCTCTTTTCATATGGTGCTCTTGCCTTAAGTATAAAATGTGTTTTATCATCTGGGAGTATGAACTCCATCTCTTCAGCATTCTTCATTAATTTAGAGAATGCCAGCAATTTATCACTTTGCATGCATATAGGTATTTCCTCATCTTCAAATGTATACTCATATGTTAAAAAGTAATCTTTCTCTAGCATCATGTCGATCATACTGATTCTAGCGGTATCCATCTCTCTAAATAGAATCCCATCTGGAGAAATCCAGAAGCATGCTTCATCTGTGAGCTTCTCCAATGTCGTAGCGATTTTAATCCATCGTTTAATTTTCTCTTTATCAATTATCGCTGAGAACATGGTTACCACCAATATAAATACTAATCTACATAATATAACTATCTGGCATCTATATTTAACTTACTCAAATACTTCTATGGATAGACTCTCCAGGTATATCCACATTTTGTGCATTTATAAAATACGGTGCTTGCCTCATCTCCAGATCTAGTCTGCACTATCCATGTATATGCTGTATCATTATTACACTTAGGGCATTTAACTTTGACAATAGCCTCAACCGTATGATCTTTCTCAATTACAGTGACTCTCTCCTTCTTCTGAATCTTCATAGTAATTCTGGGATTAGTTATTTCCTCAACATAACCGCATGATGGACATATATAAAATATCTTCTCCTCCTTCTTCTCAATCCTCATTAAAGATTTACAGCGTGGACAGAATTTCATTAGTCTATCCCCTCCTTCTCAAGAGCTTCAGCTAATTTTTCTTTTATTTTAGCGATATATTCTCCTATATTCTTTATATCCTCTATAATTATATTCTTCCACTCTTTCATAGGAATATTGTCTTTGAAAAATACTTCAAAAATCATCTCCCGCTTCAGTGGGTGTGGAATATAAAATCCCGCTCCAATTATCCTTTCATCATCGAGTAAAGCTTTTTGTATAACATTTCCCAATGTATAATCCTCCTCTAATATCTTCATTTTTAAATAATTTTCTTTAACTTCTATTATCTCAATATCCATATATCTTCCCCCATTCCTTATCATAATGAATCGATATTTTTCTTCTCTCTATATTCCCACATTTATGACATTTTAATATACCATTAATCTTCTTTATAAGTATACTTCCGCACACTCTGCAAAATGCCCTTATCACGCCATATTTCTTACCAGCTATAGATAAATGTATTGCCCTATTCTTAAGACTTACGACTTTAGCAAGGATATAATCTCCGACATTATATACATTTTTAATCTCCCTGACGGCACGTGGTGGATACAATATCCCTATAAAACTTCGATCGAGAGGCTTTCCATTTTTGACTTCTAACCTGACATACCCAAATACACCAGAAATATTAAATATTCTTCCAACAACCTCATCTCCAACCTCTATTAATACAGGTTTTCTAATTCTAATAACTAGAGCCTCGTGTTTCTCTCTATTTAAACTTAAGATACCAAAATATTTGCTTCTAACATTTCCATCTGAATCTTCATATGTTCCGTTTAACCCTATATACTCTTCTATAGCACCGATTTTTTCTCCTGGAACTACAATCTTATCCATTAGGATACACTTCCTCAAATTTTTTATATCCAAATAATATAAGCAATTGCTCTAAGTTTAATATAGGTTTCTTAACCCTAGTTATGTCGTCGATCGCGATTCTAGGACATGAACCTGCTATAAATGCATCTAAGTCTCGGTGTCTATCTAGAATGTTTTCATCGAATCTATCCAGATATAAGGTAACATATTTTTTCCCATGTCTATCCAATAAATTCTTAATTGTATTCACTCGTCCAACCATATTTTGTAGCCCACTCTTTCCTGCAATTACTCCAAATACTTTACTATCCATCGCTCTGTAAATATTCCACATAACTAAGGATTTAAATTTCCTTACCTCCGTCTCTAGACTCAATATATTTTTTCTATGTATATCCAGTAAAAACGTCGGTTTCCCAGAATATAAAGCTAATCCTAATGCATGAAACTTCCCTCCTCCGATGAAATAGATTTTATCTAAGTTACGAGTATACCTATACAATGCCCTACTTAAGCATCCTATTATTTGGCCATGAGGCAAGCCAGGTAATTTAATAAGAGACGTACTATTTCTATTTAACTGTCTATATACCTTATACAATGAGGGAAGATACTGGATGGAAGCTGCTAAACCTATTTTCAGCTTATCATTCACCGAAACTACGTCTTTAATCCATTTCAAACCCTCATCATCAATTTTAATATAATAAGGAATATAATGTACCCTTAATCCCAATTTATTAATTACTCTTGAATAATATGGGTATGGATTATGGCCGATATGTATGATAATATCCGGATTTAACTGCAAATAAAAATTAATGTCAATATCACAAGATCCGTATCTAGGGTTATCATTTAATATAATATCTATATCTCTAATCCTCTCTTTCAAACTACGATAAAATTCTATAGCTCTGCTATAAACCCCCTCACTAAATTCTATTACAACTCTGGAATAATTGCGTTTAGAGATCTCATCTATATACTTATATATGTCGAGCAAGAATCCCTCCTCATCTAATATATTCTATTTCGATCTTTGCTCCCTTAGGTATTTTTGATGCACCAGCTTTTAAGGCATAGTAGGCGTTATCTAAGAACTGTGGGTATGTATATACCTTAGCAATAGCTTGATTCTCCCAAACAGGTGCTGCTCTACCAATCGGTTTTCCAAATGCCCTCCTCATCCCCTCCTGCAATCTATCTGCACCAGCTCCCGTCATCATCTTATTCTCCCTAAGAACATGGTGTGGATATACTAGAATAGTAAAATAATAATTTTGACTACCTACTTTCTTCTGTAATAATCTATTTACATTCACCCTAAGAGCTTCTAATGCTCTATCACGTACAAGCACTCTCTCCTTAGCTCTAAGAGTTAAAACTACATTATAATCATCTTTCAAAGTCCCCATATTGAACCGTGTTATTCTAGACTGAGGAGCACCATGTATATACTCTAACCTTGTATATAACTGACCTTTAATACTTCTTAAATTTTTTGCCTTCATCAAAATCACCTATATCTTTGGAATATTTCCTAATATATTAAGGTTTCTACTATAAACTTATTTATTAAAAATCCTTGCCAATTTGCTGAGTACCCTTAAAACTATCTTTATTTCCCTATAGTCGGGTCTCCCTCTATATAATATGTTTTTAAACGCATACACCGACTTTTGCTTATATTCATCATCTTTAATAACTTTATTAGCGAGTGTTTCAAAATATTCTAACGCTCTATTAATAAGCTCTTTATCGACTTTCTTCTTAATATACTTAGATGTTATATCCTCTCTTCTTATATAAAACTCATATAATATGATTGCAGCTGCGTGAGTGATGTTTAAAGCCCTATATTTTTCCGAGGTTGGGATGTATATTAGTAAATCACATTTCCCGATCTCTTCAATTGTCAATCCTGTACTTTCGCGGCCAAATACAATACCAACTTTATCGCCGTATCTACCGGCCATTTCAACTGCTTCCATAGGGGTAACATATCTTCTTCTAAATCCACTTCCTTCTCTAGTGGCCTTCGCCGATGTAGCAAATACTATATCTAGATCTTCAATCGCTTCATCTAGATTTTTTAAAAATCTATATTCTTTTATTCTATGTTTAGAATGTGATGCGAAGATCTCAGCTAATTCATATTCTTCATCTGTTAATTTAGGATTCACTAACCTTATTTCCTCGACATCAAAGTTATCAGCCAACCTGGTTATAAGCCCTAAATTTATTCCTCCCTCAATTTCAACTAGGATTATATATAATCTCATTCTTTAAATAATACATTTAATAATGCTCAAAAATTTTATTATAGTCTAGGTAAATCTCTCGCGATATAAATGACTAGGTTTACGTACAAATAGATAATGTTTCTCTTCACCCTTAATTTCACTAACAATTCTATCTACTAACACTTTAACAGGATCTATCTTTATCCTTGATTTTATATCACTGAAGTTCCTGAATGGTTCTTTCTCCCTCTCCTCTATAATCTTCAATACAGTCTTTTTTCCAATAAGGCTCAGAAGCTCGAGGGCATGTGTTCTAGGTGATATAGGTCCAGCTCTATTAAAGAAGTCTACCCACCTATCTTCATTAAGTCTCACAATGAGTTCCACTGCTTTAACCAAGTTCTCTCTGGCTTTATAGGATAAGTCATTATATGTGATGTATCTAACAAATCTCCTAGCCTTATACTTCTCTCCCTTACCGATATATATTCTTTCGAGCTCTTCGATAACGGCATCTTTTCTAAGTTGAAACTCCATTAATATAAAATTCTCTTCTCCAATTATTTGGCCTATCGGCCCTGCGATAATCTGATCTTCACCGTGAATTCTAATTTTTCTTTTCTCATATAATATATCAAGTACGTATCCATACTCCTCCATTATCTTGCCTGTTTTAAATGTTTTCATAGAAAAACACTTTCTTAGATAAAATGAGCTTTAACCTAGATTAACCCTTCCTCTTTTAGTATCGATAAAATCTTCTCAGCAAGCTCCTTTATAATAACCTTTTCATGGAAAATTTCTTTGATCTCCTCGACAGATCTCGGTAATATATTTATAATTTGGACTGCCTTCTCTTCATCCACTTCTTCGATCTCCATTAGTTTTCTCTTTACTTCAACAGCTTTTTCAAGATTAAGTTTCTTAAATTTCTTAAGGTACTCTAATGTTCTCTTTTGTATCGGAAGGGCCTCCTCCATCTCCTCAAGATCCTTCATAACATCATATAATTCAGGTATTGAGATCGCCTCTATATTTTTAATCTGTCTACCAATTTCTTCACTCATTATCTCAACTCAAAAATAATTTAATGCTTATGCAGTAATTAAATAAATTAATGACGAATATTGTATATTTTTTAGCTTTGGAATGGTTTTAGATGCTCTGGAGGCACTATTAATATAACCTTCTTATCACCTTTTGAAACTTCAACTTCAAGGGCTCTACCTCTGCGTTTAACTATGGTCCCCACTTTCCCGTGATATCTTCTATGCGGCATTCCACGGTGATAACTAGGATCAATGTAAATCACTACCTTATCTCCCTTGTCGAACCTCATTAGCTGAAGTAGTCTATCGTTAAATCCTGTATTCTCCTTCTTCCGTAACCTCTTCCTTGTCTTTACCCTAAATCCTTTTGATTGAGGCATAGTAACCAACCCTAAACTAATTTATTAAATATTTTTTCTTAACGTTTATATATTCTCTCATACTTTAATACCCGAATCTACGCATATATTCTTTTAATACCCTCTTATGCCTCCGTTTTTTCATAAATTTACGCATAGTCTCATACTGCCTTAACATTTCTTTTATAATTTTCTCGTCTACACCTGAGCCTCTGCTAATCCTTTGCAATCTATCCTTTTTAATAATACGGGGGTTAACCTTCTCCTCTAAAGTCATAGAATCTATAGCATACTTCCATTTCTTAATTTTATTCTCTATATCAGCCAACTCTTCTTTAGAAAGCTTAATGTTAGAGATTGGAAGATATGAAAGTAGTTTGCTTAATCCACCTAACTTGTAAATCTGGTTTAATTGGTCTATCATGTCGATCAACGTAAATTCCCCTTTACTTATTCTTTTCAGTCTCTCGAGATCACGTTTCTCCAGTGTTCTCTCTACATGGCTGATTATACTCCTAATATCTCCTATTCCTAGTAGTCTCCCTACAAATGAATATGGATCATATTCTTCAAGATCCCTAATCTTCTCGCCAGTCCCTATAAAATAGATTTTTGCACCTGTTGCTGTAGCAGCAGAAAGCGCTCCTCCTCCCCGAGCCGTGCCATCCATTTTAGATATAATTATTCCCCCTATCTTCACCGTATCGTGGAAAGCTTTAGCCTGGTCATAAGCTTTCTGACCTATTGTAGCGTCGATAACTAGAAATGTGAAATCGGGCTTTAATATCTTTTCGATAAGCTTCATTTCATTCAATAAACTTTTTTCTTCTTTATGTCTACCAGCAGTATCAACTAATATAATATCAATTTTTTTATTAAGTTTATTCAAAGAATTTATTATAATTTTATTAACATTCTTCTCATTTTTAGTATCTATAAATAATACATTTTTAATTTGTGATGTGAGTTGTTCCAGCTGGTCTATAGCCGCTGGTCTATGTATATCTGTGGAAAATACACCTACCTTATACCCTTTTTGAGAGTAATAGTAAGCTAATTTAGCGACGGTTGTAGTTTTACCGGAACCCTCTAGCCCTATAAGCATTATTTTAAAAGGCTTCTTAGTTATTATAAGTTCATTCTTCTCTTCACCTAGAATTTTCACTAGCTCATCAAAGATTATTTTTATGATATATTCTTTTATGGTTAACTCATGAGGAGGTTTTTCAGTCTCGAATCTTTCCTTGATTCTATTGGTTAATTCAAATACTATTTTCACATTTACATCAGCTAATATTAAGGCTTTTTGAATTTCACGCAAAACTTCATTTAGGCTTTTTTCATCAATATAAACTCTATTCTTAATTCTCTCGATGGCTTTTTTCAATCTCTCTGAAATTTCTTCTAGCATATCCATATCTCCATGATTTATAATTATTAAATGATGTATACTCTCTATAAATATTAATGATTGTATAACATTATTTAATGCTGGTGTATTTTATATGATGCCCTTGATGATCGGAAGGTTTCAGCCTTTTCATAAGGGTCACTTATATGCAGTTAAATACATCCTAGATAGACATAAAAGCCTCATTATTGGAGTAGGAAGTGCTTTTGAGTCTCATACCCTAAAAAATCCATTTACCTTTGCTGAAAGATTAGAGATGATTCTACGGGCATTAGACTCAGAGAAGATAAGTAGGGAGCAATATCTTATAATCCCAATTCCAGATGCAGATTATCATATGTTATGGGTATCTATAGTAAAAATGCTTGTGCCAAGATTTAGCATAATATATTCGAATGATCCCTTAACTAAAAGGTTATTTAAGGAAGAGGGTTATAAAGTGGAGGGGATACCACTGTATTCACGTGAAATATATTCAGGTGAGGAATTCAGGAGACGTGTGATATCAGGTGAGAATTGGAAGGAGTTACTTCCATCTAGTGTAGCCGAGTATATCGAAATGAATAAACTTCATAAGAGAATAATAGAACTCGCCAGTACAGATAAACCATATAAGAAAATAGATTTTACTAAACTAATTTAATGACTATCCGGGATAACAATAAAATTTATGTTCACGTATAGCTATAATATAATAAGCTTGACGGTGAGCATAAATTATGCCGAAGAAAACCGGTAAAAAAAGGAAAAGGGAGGTGGGTATTAAGAAGGGAGATTTCGTCTATATCGACTATATAGGAATTATTAAGGAAACTAACGAGGTCTTCGATACCTCTATAGAGTCTGAGGCTAAAAAAGCAGGGATATACTCAGAGTCTCAGGTATATGAACCGCAACTTGTAATTGTGGGAGAAAAATGGGTTGTGGAGGGCTTAGATGAATCATTGATAGGTAGGAAGAAAGGTGAGGAATATGAGGTTGAGGTTCCGCCTGAAAAGGGATATGGCCGTAGAGATAGTAGAAAAATAGTGACGACCACCTTACGTAAATTGAGAAGGAGTGGATTGGAAGGCGATGTAAGACCTGGTATGGTTATTGAGGTTAATGGCGTTCCAGCTATTGTAAAGGCGGTAGTAAGTGGTAGGGTAATGTTAGATTTTAATCCACCTTTAGCTGGAAAGACATTGATTTATAAGGTGTGGATCCGGGGCATACTAAAAGATAAATTAGATAAAATCAAAGCGTTAATTAAAAGACATAACAGTGAACTAGCTGAGAAATCAGTAGTATCTCTAAAAAATAACTTACTTGAGATTAACTTTGGTTCATTGATGCTTGATAATCCTAGGTTCAACGTATATAAGAAGAATATTGCAGACGATATCTTACGTTATATTGAAGGAATAAAGGGTATACGATTTATAGAAGAAATATTTAAGGAAAAACTTGAATCAACTCAGTCTCAACAAGAGTAAGTTTTAAACCATATGGACAGTCTATATCCTCCATCCTCCTAAGTATCTTTATCAGTATTCTTTTGTTTTTAAGATCGTTACTTCCTTTATTACAATACATTATATATGGACAATGTAACTCGCCGCACTTCAAAGGTGTATAAAAAATCTCTGCACCAACTGCAGCATCATTCGTTGGTATAGCGATTATAATAGGTGCTGGCTTCACTATAGCTAAATATGCTTCCCTCTCTGTTATCTTACATATCGCCCGTGTATTAGGCTTCTTAACTTCAATAATCTCATATAATAATCCTTCAATCTTATTTTGTGTACAAATATTTCTATAGATACACTCATCACATTTAACGTCTTTATAGTAATAGAATCTTTCACCAACTTTAGCATAATCCTTGTCTATTAATATATAACTTACCATATTCTTCTTCAATCAGATCACCATAGTTTTCTCCGCTATTTCAACTGCATATGATCTCGTTATATTAAGTTTATGTAATATTGTATATCTTTCAGGTCTAACTCTCTTCGCATATATAATTGCGTTTATTATATCATCTTTAGGTATCCCTAGATCTTTATAATTTATGGGGCTTCCAGCATCAGATAAACGCTGTCTAATATATCTCCAATCCATATCATGTAGATATGACATGAGGATTGTGCCCACCCCCACCTGTTCCCCATGAAGTGCGTGTTTACTTGCATACAAATCCAGGGCATGACTAAATAAATGTTCTGAGCCGCTGCATGGCCTACTACTACCCGCAATCCCCGCTGCTACACCATCACTTATTAAGGCCTCTACCAACGTTCTAATGCTCTCTTCATCACCCTCCCCAATTCCTCTACTATATTTCGATACTAACCTAGCTCCTAACAATGCCAGATTTGCAGCGTATTCTCCATAATACTCGCCTTTTTCTTCATGTGCCAACCTCCAATCTGCGACGGCGGTAAACTTCGCTAAGGCATCACCAACTCCGCTTGATATTAATCGTTTAGGGGCTTTCACTATAATATCTAAATCAACTAATACTACGTATGGAGGTTTTACCTTATATGAATATGCCCTATGTTTATCCTTTATAGAGGCGAACTGGCTAGCTATCCCATCATGGGAAGGAGCGGTTGGTATACTTATAAATTCTATTTTATTCCTGAATGCAATAAACTTAGCTACATCAATAGTCTTACCGCCACCGAATCCGATTATAAATCTTATATCATCATATAGTTTCCTTTCTAAAACTTCAATCTGTCTCCACGTCGCCTCATTTACTATATATGTCGGCCTACTAATTAGTTCCTTGCTTAGATATCGTGAAAATATTTTCGTATATATATTAGGTCCTGTGAAGAAGGAAATTTCATCTATAGGTATATTTAATTTATCTAATATGCTAGATAAGTTGCTAATCAATTCTTTACCAATTAAAATATGGTAAGGAAGATCCATCCAATGGAATTTCCTGTCGATAGTCATTCAACAAAAATTATATAATATTAACCTTTTTATACCCATCGTCTATTATTTGATGATTGAGATAGTGATAAGCATGAATCGAGTATATTCTACTGGGACTACGACAGTAGCTATTAAATGTAAAGATGGTGTCGTAATCGGAGCTGATACTAGGGTTACATCAGGGTATTTTATTGCCCATAAAAAGGGTAAAAAGATATTTATGATAAAACCGCATATAGCGGTTACAATCGCGGGGGTAGTCGCAGATGCCCAAGCTGTAATCGAGGAACTGAAGTTTCATTTAAATTATTATGAAAATATGTATGCAAGGAGTTTGTCAGCAAAGTCTGCGGCTAACTACCTTAGTTTAATATTATTTTCAAGTAGATCATATCCCCTAATAACGGAGATCATCGTTGCAGGAAAAGATGGCGATGGATATGGAATATATAAACTTGACCCCCTAGGTTCATTAATTAAAGACGATTATACTGTATCAGGATCTGGATCGATGATTGCTATAGGGATACTGGAAGCAGAGTATAAACCAGATATTATAGTAGAGGAGGGTGTCAAACTAGCTATAAAGGCGTTAGTATCCGCGATGAAAAGAGATATAGCAAGTGGTGATGATTTCTCAATAGCGGTTATTACTGAAGAGGGCTACAAGGAACTATCGATTGAAGAGAAAGAAAGAATTATGAAAGAACTGGCTCTAAAGACTTAGAAGAGTAATATTTAAATATATACTATTGTTTCAATATTAGATAATAGGAACGTAGGAGTTTGTTCTCATCCTATATACTAAATGCAAGGTTATGAATTATGATAAAGAATAATTTACATAAAGTCTCTATAGAAATACTACATAAACTATCACAGACCACTGAAGTAACTAGGATAACATATGAAGGACCCGCAATTGCAATATATACAAAATCTCCTGAAGTATTCATCGAGAACCCTGTATTAATCAGCGAATTAGCCACAAAATTTAAGAAAAGGTTATTGCTACGGTCGGAGCCTGACGTCAGGCTTGATATAAATAATGCTATCGATATACTATATGAGATTCTTGAAGCTAAAGGTTTCAGCAGAAGCGAGATCCACATATTTTTCGATTCAATTAGAGGTGAGGTACATATTTTCCTTCCCAAATATCTGCCTGGAGATATCCTTAGGAAGGTTACTATAGATATCGTTAAAAGAACGAAGTGGATACCTAAATTCAGGGCATATTACTATGAAATTCCCCACGTATATAAAATGATCTATTCGGCATTAGTTATGAAGGGTGGGGAGAGAGTCAGCCAGAGGATTCTCTCAAACATAGGCGAAAGAATATTTAGATCCCCCATCAATCCAAGTCAGGATATTAGGATCGTAGGATTGGGAGGGGTTCAAGAAGTCGGTAGATCGGCGATCTTAGTGGAAACAAGCGAAAGTAAAATTTTATTAGATTTCGGTGTTAAAGTAGGGTCTCAAAGAAGATCCGAGTATATGCCTAGAATCGATGCATTAGATTTAATCTTAAATGATTTAGATGCCGTTATATTAAGCCACGCACATTTAGATCATTCTGGGTTGATTCCTTTACTATATAAATTTGGGTATAGAGGACCAGTATACATGACTGAACCTACGTTACCTCTAACTGTGTTGCTTCTTAAAGACTTTATAGACATTGCCGAGAAAAGTGGCTTCACCCCTTTATATAACGATAATGATATCAGGGAAATGATCAAACATACAATTATATTAAGATATAATCAAGTTACAGATATATCACCGGATATAAAGTTAACATTTTCAAATGCTGGGCATATCTTAGGATCTGCGCTGACTCATCTCCATATCGTTGAAGGTATCTACAACATTTTATATACGGGAGACTTTAAATTTGGTAGAACAAGACTTCTCGAACCAGCGTATCACGAATTCTCTCGTGTAGAATCTCTTATAATTGAAAGTACATATGGAGCGAGGAATGACATTCTGCCTCCTAGAAGAGAGGTTGAGAGATTTTTCGCTGTGGAAGTTAAAAAGGTTTTGGATAGAAAGGGTAAAATATTGATACCTACACCAGCTGTAGGAAGGGCTCAGGAAATGCTTGCAGTAATCCACTCTCTCATTAATTCTAAGGATGAAGAATATAGAATTCCAGTGGTTCCAGTATATATCGACGGTATGATAGATGATGCAAATAAGATACACATCATGTATCTCGAGTATTTAAGTAATGCGATTCGTGGATTATTTAGGGAGAGTGGAGAGAATCCGTTTAAAACCGACTACATAGTATCTGTAGATCGGCCGAGTAGGAGGGATGAAGTTATTAATGAAAGGGGTCCTGCGATTATATTGTCGACCTCAGGCATGCTTCAAGGAGGGCCTGTAATAGAATATCTCAAACACCTTGCAGGTGATCCCAATAACTCACTTATGTTCGTATCGTATCAAGCTGAAGGTACACTAGGTAGAAGGATTGTGGATGGGGAGAGATCTATAGATATAATTGATAATGGCAGGATAGTAACGATTCACATCGATATGAATGTAAAGAAGTTTGATGGATTTACAGGACATAGTGATAGAAGGCAACTACTAGGCTTCGTAAGTAGGCTAAAGCATCTACTTAAAAATGTATATATAGTCCACGGTGAACCGACGAAGATGAAGAGTCTCTCGACTACTATAGCATCATTCTTTAAGCTTCCGGCTGAACCACTTAATTTACTCGAGACGATATATTTAAAGTGATTAGACTAATATGAGCAACAAGGAATTAGTCCGTTATTTAATTAATGAAGGCATATTAAAAAGCCCAATTATCATAGAGGCTTTCAGTAATATAGATAGAAAGTTATTTGTATGGCCGGGCTACGAAAAATATGCTTATGATGACACCCCACTGCCTCTCGGAGATACAGGTCAGACGATCTCAGCTCCTCACATGCACGCATATATGACTGAAGCTCTATCTCCCAGACCTGGTGAAACATACCTTGAAATAGGCGGTGGAAGCGGCTATCAGGCAGCGATTCTAGCTTATATAGTCTCTAAAGATTCTAGCCGTGGTTTTGTATATAGTATTGAAATTGAGCCTAGTCTCGTTAAATTCGCTACAGGCAATATTTACAAGGTGGGAGTATATAATAGGGTAAAAATAATCTATGGCGATGGGTCATTAGGTTGGCCACCATATTATAAAGGATATTTATATGATGGTATCATCGTCACCGCAGCTGCTCCCAGAGTACTAGATACATGGCTCTACCAACTAAAAATAGGTGGTAGACTAATTATACCGATTGGCAGAGGATATTTTCAGGATTTAATTAAAGTAACTAGAGTTGATGAAAAAAGGTTTAGGGAGGAGTTCCTGCTAAAATGTGCATTTGTCCCATTGAGGGGGAGGCTCGGATGGAAGGATTAAGCTATACATTTAAAGCATATGGACATCCAAATATCAGGGCTACCCATAAAAGTACATTCGAGATTACTAGAGAAAGGCATGTTACTCCGAGGGGTGACTGTATAATAGCTGTAAGATCGGAGTGCTCGGCTTCATCATTACCTAATTATATTAAAGAAGCGATTAAAGATGATGACGTAAAAATAATTATCATACTAAAATCTGGGGGGATAACTGAGGTTGTGAATGCCTATGGTTCTAAAGATCTTATTCTAGAATCTAATGACTCGCTGGTTGTAAGGAAGTCTGGATTTGTTGATGAACGTACTATAGCGATTAAAGCGGATAAAGCTGCCAAGGATATCAATAGAATATTAGTAGATATGCTTAAGAATGAGTCTACAGTTTTAGATATAACCATCAAGGTCTATCGATAACTTACGTAGACTTGTTCCCCTGCTTAAATAGGATTTCGAATTCGCAATATGGGTCTCCTAGAGCTATGCATTTCCGTTCTCTAACCTCGAGTCCTAGTCTAGTAATCTCTCTAAAGAAGCCGGTTATAATCCCTCTAACATAGTGACTTGCAGGTCTATCCACCTCCCTCTTCTGGATCTCACACTCCCAAAGTCTATCTATCTTAAGAATTAACTTATTGTCTTCTATAGTATAGTCAATGATCTCCCCCCACCCAGCACCCCTAATTAATGCCATGAAAAGCTTTATACCGTCGTTTATATCCTTTATATTCCTCATCTTTGCATAGAGTTCATACGTCTTCTTACCTACTGAATATCCCAACTGAAATAGGAAAATATTATTGATATTATCTCCTAATCTCTCTCTTAACCCCTTAATAATCCCCTCTATGTTTGCTACAGAGAGTAGTATCGCTCTAATTCCACCTAAATCTATTATACAGAACCTTGGGGGGTATATTATATCTCTTATCGTCGGCGCCAGTGATACGCTTAAAACATACTCCCGTATCCCTCTCAGCTTATTAAGTAGGTCTTGCGGCTCGATCCTAGATTTTGTAAAATCAACTATAATGAATAATCCATATTCACCTTCTGAAAGGAAGCGTGTCTCAAGGTATTCGATATTCAATCCATAGCTAGCTATTAAAGAAGATACTTTCCCCAATGCACTAGGGACATTAGATAAAACTAATTCAAATCCAACCAAATTACGGTTTTGAGCGATAAAATAGATCATATCACCCCCCTAAATATCATATGTAAAATAATTTAAATTACTTAATTGTCACACTTATATAATATAATAGGAAGACAAGTTTATTATATCACGTTAAACTTAGTTTCTATATCTAAATTTAATACTATCTTTCTTGGTTAAACATAATTATATCCTATTTGAGATTAATCTAAGAAGTTGTTTTCTTCTTAAACTTATGTAAAATTATATTGATTTATGTAGATATATTCTCGATACCGAGATGTCCAAATGGTAAAGGGGTTGGCAATGTTATTTCTAAATTTATTATTATGACGCTTTTTATTCTATTCCTAATTATGTTATAATTCTTCTCTATTGGGTGTACTAATAAGTTTTCATATCTCAGATATTTTATGGATGATGCCATGTACCGAATGGAAGATGGTACATGGTTGATTGGCTCGCGAGATCTCAGGTAGGTCTCGTGAGCCACCTAAACCCCATATACAACCCGTCTAGGATTGTATATGGGGTCTCCAGGCCTCTATAACTCTAGGCGGGTTATAGAGGCTCTGGAGAGGGAGTAGGGGGGATAGAAGTCTCAGGGATGGAGAATACATTGTTGTGGATGGCTATCCGAAAGCCTGTGGAGAAGCCCCTGAATCTCCCGTGATTGAATGGGGATGGCTCTGCAAAGTATAAGGCTTGCAGGAGGCTTTTCCATGGGTTATCTGCAAATCATGATAAAAAGTTTAAAATTTTTAGTGCGAGTAGTCGTTCCTCAAACATACAGCATACCTATCCTTGTACTCAAAAGGTGGGAGGATGAAAGTCTATAGATCGTACACATATGAGGATTATATGAAGGCTATAAAGCTTTTAAATAAGGGATCGGGGATTACAACTGTGTCTAGAAAACTAAGGCATCCCTAAATCTACATTACACTACTGGAGGCATAACCTACATAAACCGTCAGTAACTAGATGGATCCCAGAGCCTAGTAAAGAACTAGCGTATGTAATAGGGGTAATGCTTGGAGACTGATATCTACATCTCCATACATATAAATATGATGTTGAGCTGCTTGTGAGGGACTATGAATTTGCGGAAGAATTCAGTAGAGCTATGGTTAAGGTTTTAGACAGGAATTATAAGAAACCATGCTGGAGTAAGCCGCATAACAGGTGGAGAGTATATTATAGTTCTAAGTCATTTTATGAATAGTTTAGGAAGCAGAATCTAGAGACATTAAAACCATGTATTGAATATGATAAAGATACCGTAAGATATTTCTTAAGAGGGCTATATGACTCAGAAGGAAGTAATTACAGATGCATAAGAATATCTCTAGCTAATAGTGACTTAAGCCTATTGAGATATACTCAGTATCTACTGAAGGAATATTTTAATATTAAGGCTACAGAGCCATATTTAGTTGCAAGGGCTGGAAGTATTATGGATAGAAAAAGATATAAGAGGAAGGTTAATGTTTACAGGATAGAAATTTACAGAAAGAGAGATGTGCAGATCTTCCTAAGTAAAATAGGATTCTCAATAAGAGAGAAACAACTAGGACTACCTAGAAGAAGAATATCCTAATCCCCTATCCCTTTCTACAACCACAATATTATAAAAATAATATTCTAATGCGGGCCGGCCGGGATTTGAACCCGGGACCACCGGCTATCTATCACCCGGTCGACAGGCTTCTACCCCTTCATTAGGGTCGGTATGCTAGACCGGGCTACACCACCGGCCCTTAATCGTTAAATATATCTACTTGAATTTGTTTTTAAATTTTGTTATTTCCTAATTTATATAGTACACATCATTTATAACAGAGCTATTTATCTTCCGGTGTAAGATAGAGTGGTGGTTCATCGAATTTGCCTAAAACACCTAGTTCCATAGGCTTTAAATCAAGTTTTTCCCTAGCCTCTTCTAAGAGTCTATGGATCTCCTTCAATCTATCTATAGTTTTGATCCCATAATACTCGGTGAAATAATTAATATTTGCCTCATTAAGGGGACAATCGATGTCAAAGCAGTATTTTCCTCCTAGACATTTATCATTTACAATAGAGATATCTGGGATAGTTACATATTCTAAGTCTTCTTTAGTCAATTTCATCCCGCGTCTAACATCTATAAATGCTACTTTACCAGAGTATCCACATATTCCCAAGTCTATAACCAAGTTCTCAGTTACTTTAATGACGTTTTTATACCATGTAATGGGATACTTCTTATTCATTTAAAGCCCCAATTAAATAGAGAGCATCGAGATATATTAAACTAGCTCTACAACGTATTTTAAAGCGAGGAGTTTAATAGTCCGCCGTCGATTGGTATGATGGCTCCGTTAATGTATGAAGCATGTTCTGAAGCTAGAAACGCTGTTAAATATCCTATCTCCTCAGGAATCCCCATTCTATGCGTAGGTATCCTATTTATCATACTGTCTAAAAATTCCTCAATAGAGATTCCCTCAGTCCTCGCCTTCTCTCTAGCGATCTCCATAACTCTCTCCGTCTTAATATATCCTGGCATAATTGCGTTAACTGTTATTCCATATCTCCCATATTCTTTGGCGAGAGTTCTTACTAGACCTGCCATTGATATTCTTAAAGAGTTTGATAGTGTTAATCCTAATATAGGTTCTTTAACAGCTATACTAGTTGAATATATTATCCTGCCCCATCCCCTTCTCTTCATCCCCTCTATAAATGCCTTAGTTAAATATACTGCTGGATATATCAATAGTCTAAAGGCGTATACCCAATCCTCGAGATTGATATCCTCAAAATACCCTGGTTTAGGTCCTCCGGTGTTGAATATAAATATATCTATATCTCCCACCAACTTATGGGCTTCATTAACAATCTTCTCCAAGTCTTCTCTAACTGTTAGGTCAGCGGGTATGTAGAAAACCTTCTTCCCAGATTTCTTATATATATCGTCGGCAGCCTTTGATAGGTTATTTGGATCTCGTGATACTATTATTACATCCGCTCCTGCGATAGATAGTACCTCAGCTATCCCCTTACCAATACCCTTGCTAGATGCTGTGACTAACGCCTTTTTACCAGTTAAGTCGATTAATATCATGAATTAATATATATTGTTTCTCATTGGATAAATATTCTCACTTCCTCTTTAGAAACTTCTCTAGATATTTCGTAATATACTTCTTATGCTCCTGGGTAGCTATGTTCTCCGCCTGCATCCTAGCCTCATCCCTAATAATTTCCCTGCAGTCATATACCAGCGTCTTTTTAAGAAGCTTCTTCGTATTTAATACCGCATATGACGGTAGCTCCGATATTTCCCTAGCGATTTCAAATGCCTTATCAAGCAACTCATCCTTATCGACTATATACTGTGCTATACCTAGTTTAACCGCCTCCTCCGCATGGATATCTTCCCTCATGACCAGGATTTTGAATGAATTTTTAAATCCTATGATATGAGGCAGTAACAAACTGACACAGAATTCAGGATTTAAACCTAGTAGCATATATCCAGGCCTTAAGATAGCGTCTTTAGATAATATTAAGATGTCTGATGCTAATGCGATCCCGAACCCACTTCCAACAGCATACCCCTGTACAGCTGTGATAACTGGTTTTTCAGCGTTATATACTATTGCAGCGGCTTCATACATCTCTTCCAATATCCTGTATACACTCTCTTTATCCATATTCTCGAGGTTAGCCAATGTATTTAAATCCGCTCCAGCTGAAAATGATCTTCCCTTGCCAGATATTAAAAATACTTTCGCAGGAGATTCATCGCCTTCCTCCATACACTTCTTAAACTCTCTAAACATCTCCATGGTAAATGCATTCAACTTCTCCGGCCTATTAAACTCGATATGGAATATCTTGTCATCAACCAGCCTATATAATATCTCGTTAGACATCTAACGCACCATATAAAATTAAATTTATGCATATGATATTAATCTCGGTCTAGATAAAATTCTATGTAATGATAGTTGTAGTGGCGTCTATAAATCCTATTAAAGTCTCGGCCGTTGAATATGTATTCAAGCAGTACTATAAAGATGTAACTGTGAAGGCTATAGACGTAGATATAGATCTACCTAAACAGCCGATAGGATTAGATGAAATATTATCTGGGGCCTACAGGAGAAGCCGCTATGCCATAGAAAATGTACCTAATGCAGA
>Ga0190367_1000394_pt1 | contig 32322 bp, 33 predicted proteins | sample 4872181011_MG_FD_171838 | JGI IMG/M metagenome (GOLD analysis project Ga0190367, IMG submission 171838) | Hydrothermal vent microbial mat bacterial communities from Southern Trench, Guaymas Basin, Mexico - 4872-18-10-11_MG | ecosystem: Environmental > Aquatic > Marine > Hydrothermal vents >...
CATCAACTTTTATATCAGAGATTAATCCATCGATAGCCTCTATAGGGTCTTCCTCAAAGGTGAGTTCTTCTTTCTCTACAGAAGATATCCATTTTATAATAGCCTCCTCAATAGCTTTAGTGAGAGCCCCTTTACCATATCCAAACCTCTTCATAGCAAGTTCCCTAAATCTAAGCTCAAGCTTATCATCTATCTTAGCTCTTATCAAAAGTTTCACCAAGGCAATATAGCAATATGGCAATATAGCCTTTTCCCTAAGAATAGCTTAACATCAATGATGTAGATTCTAGAACTCTGAGTTCAAGATCAGATAGAGGCTTATTGGGAGTACCCCATGGGCGTAGTACTTGAAATTCAAAGTAAGGAAAGAGAATGGACCACAGATACTCCCTCAGGTGAGCCTGAGTTAGTATACAACTGGACGGCTTGTGGAAGCACTGAAGTGGAGATAGACAGTGGAATCGCAACAAATGTTCCTATAACTAAAGCTCATCATATTGTGGAAATGCTATTCCACTACATCGACGACATTATTCAGCTAGACCCGACAACATACCTAGAAGTACTCTACGCTGTCGATACAGGTTCGGATGGGTACGAATATAGAAAGTTCACTACAACTTGGGATAACGGTTCCCCCTCATCATATGTGGATACGACAGTAACATATCAGGGCCGTACTAGAACTTTCAAATTAAGTTCAGCCTACACCTATGTATGGTATCCTTCTATCTCAATGGGGGTTAGCTACCCATGGGGAGTAAGTACATCAATCTCTGTTCCATTAGGGGTTAATAAAGTGAGTCAACCCTACGCAACCTTAAGGATAGAGGTACCGGTTATAGGAGGCGACTACATCGTAAGAAGCTACGATGTCAAGGGAGGATAGTTAAAGTCCTACCATGTATGGGAATCTCCAAAGGCTTTTTTGAATTAGTTTTTCATTCTAATAGTATCACATTTGAGTCTCTCTGTTAGGAATTATCCGAAAATCCCCTCATAACAGAGAGGTATAGCGTTAGTACTGGCATCTCTTAAGACTGAGACTCTAACGACAGCAGTGGTACAATTAGGTTAATTAGGGATTGGAATACTGTTTTATTTTTAATTTAATATTCCCAGGAATGGAATTTTCATATAACGGTCTATACTCCTCTTTCGATTATCTTTTGATTGCTTCAGAGCCTTGTATTATAGGGTTGCTATGTGGTTCTCCGTTATTCTTATTCTTTATACCCTCCATATCTATGCTTACTGGTTTCGGCGCCTAGGGATCTTAACTTCTCCTTAACGAATAGCTTTACTTCACTAAACTCCCTTAAAATGTCCTTCCTAGATACTTTTCTCAAGATGATTTCACCCCTCTCCTCTCTACTACTAGTTCATCCCTCTTTCAATTATCTTTTGATTGCTTTCGTTCTTGAGCTTTCCTCTTTCTAATTTCGAATAATTATTTAAGCCTTGCGATCTAGTCAAATGTCTCGAATAATGTTCTCAACACCTTGAGTGATAGTTCAATTAGCTTGTCCCCTTCTCCCTTCTCCAATATGTTTACCGGGTACTCTACTTCGTATCCTCCCTTTGGATACTCTGAAGAGGGGGCTATGTAGCCGAAGTAGTCGTTCGCGTAGGAGGCTACTATTGTATTTGGAAATGGAGAGTTTTCCTTTATCCTAAGTCCTATCTCGACCAAAACCTCACTAGGGAGAAAGACTATTGCTACTTCCCGTGTTAATGCTAATCCATGTACGTGGACGGTTATTTCTCTCTTTCTACAATACTTTAAGGTGCTGTGCAAAATGACCCTAGCGTAGTAGAGATCGAGTAAAGCCTTATAGTACTCTTCTCTTGAAGAAGTCTTCGTCCTCCTGACAGTCTCCTGAGCTTTTACAACCATATCCCTAGCTTCATTGAGTGAGTATGGACACCTAACTCTTAGAGTAGTCTCCATACAGGAGTGTAGGAGATCAGCATCTGATACTATATCTCTCTTGGAAAGAGCTATTTTCACTACTTCACATGCTAGTATCTTCCCCATCCACTCTACATCGTCGAAAGTTCCAACACTTCTATCGTATATCCTATCAAGTACAGTTCGAGGAGTCAACGGATTTATATCACCACATGTACCATTCAAGAAAATTGAAAAAGCTCCTGTAAGAGTTTCAACAGTCCTATTGAGTGCTCCAGGATAATCAGCGCTTATCAACCTATTATTAGCCCCTAATACTACCGCGTGACAGGTATAATTCGAGAGTATAGCCTCTAGAGAGCTATCTCGATAGAAGGCAATAACGTGAACTCTCGGATCAATAGGTCCTCTCTTAGGACTTCTTCTATTTACCACTATATCTCTTAACTCTCCAATTCCATCTGCTACTTTAACTTCAGTTAACTTTCTCGTCGCAGTCTTTAGAGCTTCAACTATCTTCATCACAAAGACTTCTCTTAGTGTAGAGACCTCAACATCGGTCCAGTAAGACTGGAGAGCTGGACCCGAGTGTGTATGTGTTCCCAAGACTACTAGTTTCCCTGGACTTATCCCTAGTTCCTGTTCTACTCTATTGGCTATCTCGTAGTATAGATCGCTGTCCACACCAAGTATATCAGCTACTACGATTGCAAATTCTTCCTCAAATCCACGTAGATATAGTGCTCTAGCATAGAGATTATCGTGGATTCCTACAGCTGGGCCTTCCCTTAAAGCATAGCCTGACATCGGAACTCCCACTGAAGGAGTTATGCATACCTTATGATATCCCAGACTTAACGAGTTCAACTTATCTACCAGTAGTGGAATTTCCACTATAATTTATAACTTAAATGACTATAATGTCTATAAGCCCGTAGTTCCAATTTTTATCTGGGAGATCCTTGAATAGTTTCCTTGAACTACTCAGGAAAAAGACAGTTATAGGCGTAGTACATCTACTACCTCTCCCTGGTAGTCCTCTTTATGGAGGAAGTATGAGGGAAGTCCTCAAGAGAGCTTTAAGTGATGCGGAGAAATTAGAAGAAGGAGGAGTAGATGCTATAATAGTTGAGAATTTCGGAGATGTACCCTATCACCCTTATAATGTCCCTCCAATAACAGTATCCTCTATGACCTATATAGCTTCAAGGATTATTGAGAAGGTAGATATACCAGTAGGTATTAATGTCCTAAGGAATGATGCCATAGCTTCGCTCTCGATAGCTCACGTGATAGGTGCTCAATTCATAAGAGTGAATGTACTTACAGAGGCTGTAGTCACAGATCAGGGAATTATAGAAGGATGTGCTCATGAGTTACTGAGAATGAGGAGATATCTATCCAGTGATATCGCTATACTAGCAGATGTCCACGTGAAGCATGGATATCCCTTAATGAAGAGAGATATAAGTGAATCTGCCCTTGATCTAGTTGAAAGAGGATTGGCCGATGCCTTAGTAGTCACTGGAAAAAGGACAGGAGAGCCGCCTAGTAGAGAGAAGTTAGTCTCTGTGAAGAGAGCAGTTCCTAAAACTCCTATCCTTATTGGTAGTGGAATAACCCTGGAAAATGTAGGTAATTACCTCGATTTGTGTGATGGTTTCATCATTGGAACCTACTTCAAAGTTAATGGTATAGTCAAAGCCCCTGTCGACTTAGTTAGAGTTAAAGAATTGATCAGTAAAATATCTGAGATGTGAGTTATTAAGATGTACTCTAAGTCCTCTTAGTAGTCTTAAGTTTTTAATCCTTTGTGAGTTATTAAGAGTTGATAATGAAAACCATGATCTTTAAGAAATTTCTTAAAGCTTTTATCCATGGTTAATACCCTAGAATCTATTCTTATAGCCGTTGCATATAGTGACAAATCGAAAATATCCTTCCATCCTCGCCTCAATAACTCGTACATTACTTTAAGATCTTCTCCTGTAGGTGCTACTATATTTATTTCACCACTATAAATCAGGAAATTTAATCCCTTAATAGCTTGTTCAGGTATGCTCTTTAAGCCCCTTTTCCTAGCTTCTTTAAGAACTACGCTCTCTAGTTCGACTAATAGTAATGCAGGATAGTATAATTCATATTTAATTAGATGGTCTAGGATATCACGGTCTAGACCTTCAACTTCGATCCCTAGAATAGGTAGAACATATGTCGTGTCAAGGATTATTTTCCTCTCCGAGTATTCTTCTCGATATTTCTTCACCAATTTCTTCAACCTCTCTAGGGGTAACTTTACTCCAATACCTTACTCTTGGGAGTTCTCTACTGATATGTTTTAATATTATATCTCCATCCTTGACCTCTAGTAAGAATATATCTCCTTCTCTAATCCCAAGTTTTTCAACGACTTTTTTAGGTAGATAAATAGCATACTTCTTACCAATCTGAACAGTAAGACTCATCAGATCACCCAGGAAATACAGGGAATATACTATTTAAAACTTGTGTTATACAGTAGCAGCACCCATAATAGAGTACCAAAATGTTTATATTATATGTATACATTTCTGTAGACATAGGAGATGCAAATGTCTGCTGTACTAAGTATACGCGTACCAAAGGATATCAAGGAGCGCCTTAATCGCTTTAAAGGATTTGACTGGAAGTCTTTTATTATAAATGCTATTGAAATAAAACTCAGAGAGCTCGAAACCGAAGAAATATTTAAGAAAATAGATGAAATGAATAAGAAACTTCTGGATAAACCATCTCCACCTAGTTGGAAGCTCATCAGAGAGGATCGTGAAGTATGATAGTATTCGACTCTAGTATCTATGCTAGTATTATAGTAGGAGATGAATTTTACGAAAAGTGTCTGAGGGCCTTTAGAACCTATCTAAGCAAGGGCATAGCTACATTGGATCTTGCCTATGCTGAAATTACGAACACTTTGTGGAAACATATCTTGCTTTTAAGGAGAATACCTAGGGAAGAGGCGAAATATCGTACAAAGATAATAAGACAACTACTATCTAAAACCTCTACGATTTACACTTGTGAAGAACTCTTGGAAGAAACAATTGAAATAGCAATTCATCATAGCATAACGATATATGATGCCCTCTACTTATCATTAGCTAAAGAGCTCAATACGAAGTTAGTTACAACAGACAAAGCATTATATCAAAAGCTTAAGAACACGCCTATGGAAGGACTAATATCTCTGATTAAATGAGCTATTAGTGGTCACTTTAACAGAGTTTAGAAACGAATTTATCCGTTACCTTGAAGAATTTTTATATCCAAAGTCTTGATGAAGATAGGTGAACAATATGTGGAAGGGTATCACTCCCCCTCAAGCTATTTTTACAGGAAGGAAGTTTAGGAAAGTAGTATTAAATCCCCCAAACTTTGAACCAGGCTCTTGGTGTGGAGCTGGTAAGCTGTGGATCGATGAAGAGGATGAGGAGTACTGGTTAACTAGTAGACCTCGAATAGCTCCACCTAAAAGAGGCTACGCAGTTGAAATCTATAGATCGAGAGATGGAGAAAATTACAGTTTAGTATCATGGATCACCAAAGAGGAATTAAGTGAGATAATCGGTACTACTGTCCACAGTATCGAAGGACAACAGTTAGTTAGAGATCCTCTAACAGGTAAATACTATCTTTATCTCTCGGTTGATGTAGCTAAAGAGAATATAGCTGGAGAAGCTACAAGAGTATTTAGATCAAAATGGGAAACCTACTTATTATCAGCTGAAGATCCCTCGGGTCCGTGGAGAGGAGAGGGATTTGCACTAAGGGCTGAGACAGAGTACGATAGTAGTGAAGCAAGAGACTGTACGATAGATATTATAGATGGTGTCTATTTCTGCCTATATAAGGCTAGAGGAATGGAAAGTAGTGTAGTTCATATGGCATTAGCTGTAAGCTCTGATGGTAAAAATTGGAAAAAGCTGGGCGTTTTGAAGCTTAACGGTGGAGAGCAACCAGATCTCTTTCTCCTATATGGAGATATATACCCGAGTTCCCTAGGTCCTATGTGTATCGGTACAAAAACGCTCTATGGAGTTAAGGGAGCTGCACTAACAAGACATTTCGCAGCTTATTTAATAGACTTTAGGAATATGAACTTAGAAGAGGTATTCTGTACAGAATGGAAGGCATCATCGAGATACGAACACCCAGAATATCCGATTCACACGTACTCGTCAGTAGTTCACGATACTCTCAGAGGAAGATGGCTCATATTGATAGAGGCTGTAGATCCTATTCACAGTAAGGAACCTGGACTTAACACTGAAGTTGATAGACTTTTACTGTATATTAGTGAAGTTGAAGATTAACTTATGTAACCTATCTAGGTAGGCTAATATAATGTATCTTAAATACCATTAGCCACTATCACTTTTCCCTTTTCCATATACCTATAGCTTTCCATTACGATCAGTATACTGTCTATATGAAAACATGTAATTACAGCCTTTAGCGTGCCTATCTTGATTTTATTTAAAAATACTTTACATTCATCTGCATGTTCTTGATCTAACTCAAGCTCTAGGAATATGTTAGAGTCTACAAAATATACTTTGTCAGCGTTTAGTTTTCATTGCTCTAATTGATCGAGCTTCATGTTGAAGCTCAACTCCACTTTTCTTCACATGTTTCAACATACCTCTTATCACTTTAACAGGATCCTCTGGAATTTCGATTTCAGCTAGCATAATCTCATGCTCTAAAAGCCATCTCCTCATAGCATCCTCAATGGCCTTACTGATAGAACCACGACCATAGCCATATACCTCCATTGCCACCTTACAAAATCTCTTTTTCAGCTCTTCGTCTACGTAAACCTTTAAGCCCCTCGTAAACATCCCTAATCCCCATAGGTATAGGGATATAAACCTTTAACCCTAAATCCCTATCCCAGAAAACTAGAGATAGTAGGCTCCATTATCATTGCGTCATTAATTAGTGATCTAGGGGTCTCCAGAGACCTTCTATCCGCTTTATAGACGAGGCAAGTTAAAAGTGAATGAAAATTAAGGGAAATTAGGGGTAGTAGTCTTCAAATAATTGAAGGTCTAAGGCTTTTAAAGGATAGCTTTCCACCACTAGCTCATCCTCTCTCCTCTTGTAAAGTAGGAAGTAAGTTTATTTAGTTAAAGAGTAAAATACACTATGGAATATCACTATGAAGAGACCACTGATTACTGTAGATATAGTTATTCTTAAATCCGAGGGAATAGTACTCATTAAGAGGAGAAATGAGCCCTTCAAAGGATATTGGGCCCTTCCTGGAGGTTTTGTAGAGTATGGAGAGAGAGTTGAAGATGCTGCTAAGAGAGAGGCATACGAGGAAACAGGACTTGAGGTAGAACTTAAGGGACTTGTAGGAGTATACTCGGATCCCGATAGAGATCCCAGAGGACATGTAATATCAATAGCATTTCTAGCAGTACCCAGGGGAGGAGTTCTATCACCATCTACTGATGCTAGTGAAGTTAGAGTCTTTAAGAAGCTTCCTAAACTAATAGCTTTCGATCATAGAGAAATCATCAGAGATGCTCTTGAATTAGCATGTAAAAAAGGAATAAAGTATAAGGTTGATCCATTGCTATGATTACTTTTCAGTAAATCTCCAGTTGCTCGAGGATGTCAATGTACTACCAAGTCGGATTGATTACTCAAATTTCTGAGTTTCACATGAATTGAGATATTTGTATCGAATTAATCCTTATTCCCATACTACAGGAGCCATGTATACGTTACAACAGCCTTCCCTATTAGAGGAGAATATCACCCACTTATCATCTGGTGTGAATATAAGATGTGGATGTGAGTGGTGAGCTCTCGATCATGAAGTATTATGTCTACAGAGAGGTCTCTGCTCTACCTTGCCATTCTCTAGAGTCTCCAGATCTACGGATTTCAATAGTCTTCCACTCCAATAGTACGCTATCATATTTCTTCCATCAAGACAAGGTGTATGCGGATGCACTTGACGGTCGTCAGTCAGTTGTGTAATAATCCTATCCGGTATATCCAATTTATAAAGTTGCCATTCTCCTGTCCTATCAGAAGTGAGGAGTATGGTCTCTCCATTTGAGGAAAATAGAGGTTGAGTAAAGTAGGGATGTATTGTATTCCCTCTACTATCAGTCAACTTGAGAAATTCAACCCCAGTATACGGATCTTTTAGAGTTTTATACTCTAACTTATATGCATCTCCTACAGTCATATTCTCATCGAGATAGTTATATTGGATTGAGATTAATAAGCCCTAATATTGTTCATCTAGTCCAACTTAATGCTGTGCTGATATAGTGTACTATAACTTCCTCTGTTGTCTCTCAGTCGATTTATAATAGTTCCCATCAGGAAGTCCTATTCTTATTGAGTACTGCGGATATTCTGCGACCTTCTCAGTCTACAAGTTCCTAACTCCTCAATACATATAAATATGAATGAATTGGTACCAAGACTAGGATGAAGGACTGAGAGGACGATGTCTCAAATAGAACTAGTAGCAATAGATCTCGATGGAACTATGCTAGAGCCTAATGGAACAATACTGCCGGAGTTAAGAGATGCACTTTTACAATTGAATAGTAGAGGGGTTAAGGTCACCACGGCTTCTGGGAGAGAGCTTGAAGTACAGTTGAGATTCTTAAAGCGGGGAGGTCTGGGCGCTAGGATAGGGGTTCCTCATGCACTCATAGCCAATGAGCAGGAGATCTATATTTTACATGGTGATCAATACATTCCATTAGTAGAGCATAACAGTAGGATAGATAGAGCTTGGTCAAAGGTCTTACCCATAGCTATGGATCTACTTAGAGAGACCTTAAAGGAGCTTAGAGAAATGGGATTTAGAGTAGAGCTATGGACTGATGAAGATAGGGCTATACGGAAGCACATAGCAGGTCTGATCTTCAAGGAGGAAGGGGAAGCTAGAGAGGCTGTCTACTACCTTAAGAGGAAGATAGAAGAGAAGAAGCTCAACTTTAAGTGTAATCGCCTATGGTGCCTAGTGCAGGTATTACTCCCCTTTGCTGGAAAAGGAGAAACTCTAAAAGTACTAGCAGAGCACTGGAGTATAGAGTACTCAAGAGTACTATGCATAGGTGATGGACCTCATGATATAGAAATGTTAGATGGAAGGTACGGCTTCATACCAGCGACAGTATCAAATGCAGATAGGGAAGTCATAGAGGCTGTAAAAAGGGCTGGAGGCTACATCTCCTCTCTACCTCATGGTAGGGGCGTTCTGGATATACTTAGAAAATTTAGACTTATCAGATGATGATAGGAAAGCATTAGGGGACAATACTTACTATAACTGATAAATCACAACTTAGGCTTTTAAAGTTTTATATAGACTAAACCCTTTGAGATAGAGCTTAAATAGTACTAGCCTTTGACAAGCTTTAGGAACTTTTCTATAGTTATCCCATTTACGTCTTTATATCCCTCTACAAAATCGTAAAAGAATTAGAACATGAACAATTATTCCTTCATTCAATAGCTCTACTATAAAAATTTAAGTTCATTATCCCTTTAACTCATGGGAGAGCCGTGAAAATCGTACAATTGACCCAGAGATACCTCGATAGCTTCATAGAGCTCTATGTGGAATTCTTTAAAGAACTTAGAAGTAAACAAGGCTGTAGCTTTCAGGTAGAGGAATTTGTACAAGATGCAAAGCGATATTTCCAAAGAGGCGATATAATATTTTTAGCACTTGAAAATAGTAAAGCTATAGGCTTCATTAGACTGTCATCAAGAGAAGAATGTTTTTGGATTGAAGAGGTCTATGTCAGACCAGAATTTAGGAGGAGAGGTATAGCTAAAGCATTAGTAAAAAGAGCAGAGGAGGAAGTATCCAAACAGGACGACTTTCTCTACCTTCTCGTACTACCCCAAGATAAAGATGCCATAACATTTTGGAAGAAACTTGGTTATGATATGATAAATACTATCGAACTCGTAAAGAACTTAAGACCTACCGCTAGAGGACGTCATCATGTAATTGAATTAATAGGAGAACCCTTTAAGATAGTGAGATGGAGTGAGGAGGAGTTTAGTGAGGAGGAAGAATCCTTTTTAGAATTATTGAGAGAATTCTATAAACGAGGAGGAACTAAAGAAGATTTCCTAAGACTCGTGAATCAAAGCTTAAGAGAGTGGCTAAAAACACGATAGAGCGTACTTTTCAGTATTATAATTCATCTTTGAATCGATTATAAGTAAAATTTGTAAACTTAATAGGTTATTATCTTTAAATTTGGAACACGAGAAAAGTGCTCTGTATTCCTAGTTACAAGCTTCAGTTCATTAATTAGAGCTATAGCAGCTATTATTACATCGGCTAAACCTAGGAAGAGTACTCTCAGGGAACTTGGCCTTGCAGACGTTGCCGGTGAACTAGAGAAGATAATTAAGCTCTCGCCATAACTCCCGTTCATTTTTATGTGCCACGAATCACTCGGGTTCAACGTGTATCGTTACATCAGCTCTGTACTTACTCCTTATTCTCTCCTCGGCAAGGTCTAGATCTCGGTGCACCTCCTCAACGCTTCTCGCCGGATCCACGCAGACAATGACGTCCCCATGGTACGCACCCTCAGAAATCTTCCTCAGCCTTATTCGTTTGACCCTAAAACCGGCCGATACTAGCTCACTTCGAATCATTTCCACAAGGTCCGCTGGAGGTGCTACGTCACTGAGTTCCCTGGTTATATTTCTTATAGTGTCGAGGATTTCGTAGAATATATACGCCGTTATGATTATGGCGCCAGTGTAATCTATTAGGAAGCTGTAAAGAGCCCCAGCAAGCGAGGCCACAATGACCACGGTGCTCTCCATGAGCTCGCTGAGGGTGAAGAAAGCATAAGGAGCAAAGAACCTCCCGATTTTCTTTGCTGTCACAACGGCAGCAAGGTAGAGGATGAGGCCCACCGAGGCCATTACCGGTGCGTATATGGACACCGTATAGACCGCAAACTTCGCAAGTCTGCTTACTGATAAGCCAGCCACGAATGAGTAAGTAGCGAGAGTCACCAGAACTCCGGTGAACCCGAGCCTATAGTGGCCGTAGTGGTGGTCCTCATCGGGTGGTCTTAGACTAAGCCTATAGTAATGGGCGGTTCCTACTACCGCGACCACATTGGCTATGCTCGTTAGCGCGTCTACAAACAATGCCCTAGACCCGAATAGCACTCCGCCGACTACCTTAAACACGGACGCGGCCACTGACAGAGCAATAACGAGCCATACTGCCAGCATGAAGATCAAGCCGAAACCACATCCGTCGCTTAAATAATAAAGATGCACCCTACAGCCTTTAAAATTCTCTTAAATTTCTCGAAATCAGCCCTCGTCATCTCTTTTTTATATTCAATTAACATTCTCCAACCTTCATCAGTAATAGTACCGGAGCCAGCAATATCTAGGAGATTACCCTTTCGTTTTAGTAATCTCTTGATAACGTCGCTAAAACTCTCTCCAGGTAGCTTCATCTTTTTTAGCATTTCGTAGACTTCATCAGAGACCATAGTAGTACGAGCCATGGTAGTAATATATATGCATATATGTATATAAGTTTATTTGGATCTGATCTCTCATCTTCTATACGCTCAGAAAGTAGAAAATCCTCATATCCTTAATACACAAGGTGATAGAGTTATAGGATCTGCTAAGTTAAAGTGCCTTAGACGAGCCCATTAAGTTCATGACACTGTCGAACTCGCCTAGCATAACCTCTACCAAATGCACACTTACCTCTAAAGTATGTCGTTGATGAAATGTTATTATATGTGGCTTTAAAGAGGAAACTTGAGCCGTATGTGAACATGTTTCGATATATAGTAAAAACCTTACCACATGTATGGATTAGTAGTAAGGTTTACTAGTAAATCGTACCTCTCTCTAAGGCTATACAACCCTATATGATCATCCAGTCGAGTTTATCGAGTTTCTCATCCACTAAAACCTCTGTGCCCTTTTCTGTGACCTTAATCCTCCAACTATCCATCCCATTCCTCCCTATTATCATATCAGTTGGTAGATCCTCAGCTACTAGGATAGGTACTGTATACGGCCTTTTTCTACCATTGAGGTAGACGAGACCGTAGAAGCAGAGTCATAGTGTTTTGACTTTATTCTCCCCTATTTTAATCTCCTTCTCTCTAAGAGGTACTAAAATACACCCCGCCTTTATAGCCACATTCATAGAGACTATAGTATACGGTGAGCCCGTATCGACAATAGCCTTCACCCTAGCACTCCTACACAGAACCCGCACAATTCAACATCTATAGTAACATCTTCTTTCTCCATCCCCTACAAAATCAACTAGAGATTATTACCGTACCCTAGAGTATGGTAATATTTTTCTTATATTACCATACCCCTAGGGGTGTGGTAAGGTTTTTACCTCTCCTCTACAGTCTTTCCGAGTTCTTCTCTGATTGCAGTCAGGATGGAGTTAAAGAAGGGTTCTAACGATAAGATTCATCTGGTGATTCTACTTTTACTGGAACTTCTGCTTTTTTTATCTTTTGATCTCTTCATGTATGTCCAGATAGCTTAGTATTATTTCAGAAGATAAAAAATAGAAATAATATGTAAGCCTTTAGGGTAAGGATACGCTAGTAGTAAATATACAATTTGCAGCTGTTACAAAGGATAGCTCAACAGTCTGCTTTGCTGTAAACGAAGACTTAGGAAGTGTAATTATTACAGTGACTTCACCACCAGGGGATAAGTGGTATGGTAACTCTATATTGACCTTCACACCATTCCAATCAGTATATGACTTTCCATTTATCATAATATCTACGATCGTAGAATCGTTGGGTCCTTTGTTCACTACTTTGATAGATACTTCCCACTTATTTAGACCTGAATAGAATTTCGCATATGGTATAGATATATATAATCTCTCTACTATCCTTATACTCCCTACTCCTACTGTTAACGGCCATATCCAGTATCCAACTATCAACGCTATTGCTATGCCTATCCCTGTTAATATTGCCGCTCGTAGTACTGTCATAGCTTTCCTATTTCCCAATACCTTCTTCATGATGTATATCGCCTTTTCCTTATTTAGAAATACATTTGATATCTTATATATTTTTCCATGCTTGAATATTTTTGTAAACATTATTGTTTAATAATGTATATATGTAAAGTAAAAATGATTATTATCCTTTTTCCCATTCTTATTACAACGTACAATTGTTTTTCTAAAACCACTCAAGCTCATTTGATGAGTGTCTTTTTAATTAAAAGTACTCGAGCACTATATATAAGTGACATACTATTACCCTACTACTTATTACTACCAGCTCTCAATCAGAATTCAGGGTATTAGCATGATGGAAATAATGCTTCCTCCAATGTATAATTATAGTCTGAGCCTTTCCTTCGTGCATCCCTGCCCTAAACCTACACCAGAACTCTGGGATCAGGCTAAAAATCTGTTCCTATTTCCAGCGGGACGCGAGCCTATTGCTGTGCTATTCAGAGGGAAGAAAGCTGTAGTAATAACGAGAATGGATCAGGAGGAAGCTAAGAATCTTGTCATGTGTAAGCTCAATCTCGATGTCTCAGGAATTAAAGCTATGGAAGACGGTTTCTCAGCAGCCAACGAGCTGGGCTTACTAAACAAATATCCTCACCTAAGAGGCTTTCTACCACCTAAACTAGGTGACCCGCCTAGATGGCTGTATAGCGGTCTGGTGAAAACCATAATTCTGCAAATGATATCATACAGAGTGGCTAGGAAAATGCTAAACAGATTTGTAAGAGAATTCGGTGAACCTCTCTCCCTAGGAGACAGGTTGATATATACTTTTCCAGAGTCCGAAATAGTCTACAGGGAATCCGTGGAGAACATCAAAAAGAAAGCCACTATAAGTATGTCAAAGGCTAGAGCGATAAAGGAAGTGGCTAAACTCGAACTCGAAGGAAGACTTAGGGAAATGGAGGAATTAGCGTTGGATAATCCCCACAGCGTTGCTGAGGAGCTTATGAAAATAAAGGGTATCGGTCGTTGGATCGCTTATGTGGGTTTAATGGCTGGTGTGGGTGTATGGCATGCCCAGCCAGTAGATAGGCTTATAGTTGCCTTGAAAAAGATCGGAGTGAGATGTGACCCTGTATTTTTCTCAAAGAGACCGCACGTTGCAGGTTACATATCTGTTGCTATTCTGTTCGGAGAAGAAGCTTTGCGAGGAAGGTACTTTAAGCTTCCTCAGAGGAGGTAAAGAGCATGTTGCTTGGTTTTACGAGCTTCGAGGACTTTGCTAGGTGGTACGCTGAGCTTGGTAAGTTAAAGATATTCTGGGCAAAAATCATAAAAGATATCCATCTATTGAGTACAGAAAACGAGGTATTCTTTATTAGTGTAGAGTGGCTAGTGAGGAAAAAGATTAAAAAAGCAGTTCTAGCTGTAGCAGAGAAGCAATGTAAAGTATCCAGCATAATAGAGTCTTTACGCAGATACGAGAGTTCAACCAAAGTACTTATAGTTCCCGAGTATCTCTCCATAGATCTGAATTTGGTCAACGCTAGGTCAATTCTATATTTCTGGGAACCAGATGCAAGTATTTTAGAGCCTAATAGGAACATCAGAATAGAGGTATACAGGGATTGGAGTAATGATGAGATTGAGGTCTTTAGGAGTATACATAGGCAGAGCTGGGGTTTCTTCATACCTCCGAGGCTACACGACCACATTGTAGTTTTAGGTTTCCTCAACGATATCCCAGTAGCAATGGCCTACTTGAATACTCATAACTTTAATATCGACTATGGTATCCATGTTATTAGGACATACTGGAGGAGAAGAATAGGGACAAGGTTACTAGCAGAGCTTCTGGAGTTAGCTAACGTCTTTGGAGCATCTAGTATAAGCGTGGTAAGAGTTTTTAGGAATATAAGGGGAACTTCTAGCGACATTAGAGCAGTAAACTTTTACAGAGCAAATAATCCTTCAATAAGGATGTCCATATATAGGCTAAAAAGTTAATTCCACTCTTCAGTTTGGAAGACTACTGTATTTCTCACCGATAAAGCCCTTTATCCTACCCACCTTAACTCTCTTAGCTCTTATCAATTCTGCCTTGACCAAATAACCTTCAATGATCTATCTAATCATTTAGAGAAAAAATATATACAGTCCTCGCATGATAAAGACTCCTATTATTAGCTTATACCTTTATCAAACTGGTAGAAATCCAGATCATTAAAATCGTTTTCATCACTACTTAGAAGCATACTCCATTTTTAATTTCTTATAAAGATCATAGTACTGTTCTACAACATTTTTAGCATCGTATTTCCTGACTTCTTCAAGTCCTTTTTTGATAAGTCTCTCTCTTAATGCACTGTCCTGTACTAATCGTCTGATGGCCTTAATGAATTCCTCTTTAGTCCTAGGGACTAGGCATAAGGCGTTTGCCGATATCTCTCTTAGTGGTGGAATATCCGAACATACTACTGGGCATCCACAGGCCCAGGCTTCTAATATCACACTTGGAAAGCCTTCCCACTCTGAGGGTAGTACTAGAGCATAGGCTGATTTCATTAGTGCTATCACTTCTTCCCATGGTACTACTTTATCGATACCTAGTGCAATAGGACTTAGTTCAGGTAGTTGATCGGCAATAGCTCTGAACAGATGGTAACCCTTTACCTTACTCTTCCTTCCTACAAAGAGCAGATGACTTTCTCCTGAGGGCTCTATCTCCTCTATCTCCTTAAGTGCTATCATATTGGGAATATAGTACCATCCCTTAGTCTTAGCTGTATAGGGACTTACTGTAGTTATCACATCAGCTTTTTTCATATTCTTCTCTATATATCCTATGAATATCTTTCCAAGAGATCTGTAGAGGTATTCGAACTCCTCAAGACCACCATGGACTGTTATTATATATCCCTTCCTCCTACGACTTGGTATCATTCCTGCAAATTTGGGATTATGAATATGGACTATATCCACATCCTCTGGAATCTTCTTTTTCTTTAATCTCAGGTAGAATGTTAGAGATTTCATCTTGGGTATATCTATATAGCCTATATTACCAATGTGCCATACTATAAATTCTACTCTATTTTTAAGGTGGTCGTATAGTAGTTTAACATGTCTACCGCTACCACTAGCTCCTCCGAAGGTCGCGTTAACCAATAGTACTTTCAGTTCGCCCACCTAATTCCCTATAATATCATATAATAATATTATTATAATTATGAAGGAACATAAGGAGTCCTACACAATGATGAGGTTTAATGTAGCTACTATTATTAGTCTCCTCATAGTCTTCATCATAGAGTGCACTGGGGCTTAAGAAGAGGTCTCACATTCGGAAATACACGTTTATCAATCTCTTTTGAGGACTTTAAACCTCTACGCAGGATACCTACCGATGTTCCATCGATCCTCTCAACGTTTAACAGTCTAGTAGGTTACTGTTTATTAAGTAGATTGCTTATTTATTATTTAACAGGTTGGTATCGATATGAAGTACGATGTACTTATCGCTGGTGGGGGATCTGCTGGCCTATTTGCAGCCTATAAGATTGCTAAAGCTGGATTCTCAGTAGCTATTATAGAGATAAAACCAGCGGATAGGATAGGGGAGAAGGTATGTGGTGATGCTGTGGGTGAGCACCATTTCCACTACGTCAAACTAGAGCCACCTAGAATAGGTGTAGATGCAGTAGGTATTTTTGAGGGAGTTAGAGTGCTCTCTCCAAATGAAAAGAACTACATAACCGCATGGGGTAAGGGCTATGCACTAAATAGGAAGGCCTTTGGTCAGAGGTTACTGAAAATGGCAATTGATGCTGGAGCCGAGCTCTATGATTCACACTATATTATTAAGCCTGTAGTTGAGGAATCCTGGGTTAGAGGATTAGTAGTTAAAAAGCCTAGTAGAGGTATTGTGGAATTGAAGAGTACAGCTGTCATAGATGCTACAGGAGTAGCTGCAAATATTAGGAGAAGACTACCAAGTAGTTGGTGGGTAGCGGAAAGGATCTCTCCAGAGGACTTCTGTGCCGCCTATAGGGTAATAGCTAGAGTTGAAGAACCTCAAAATCCGAGATTAGCCTTAATATACCTCAATCCGAATGTGGCTCCTGGAGGTTATTGGTGGTGGTTCCCTAAAGGAAAATACGAGATTAACATTGGAATTGGTGTGAAATCCGGTCCTGGTGCACCAGATGTAAGGAGGCAGTTCAACAAGTATATATTACCTCGTTTAGAAAAGGCTAATCCTGAGATTATCCACGAAGGCGGAGGAGTAGCTCCTACTAGAAGGCCGATTCCCTGTATGGTATGGAATGGTCTGCTAGTAAGTGGTGATGCTGCTATGACCGCTAATCCAATTCACGGTGGTGGTATAGGCCCCTCATTAGTGAGCAGCTATCATGCAGCTGAAGTCCTAGTAAAGGCCCTAGAGAATGGGGATCCCTCCATCGACCTTCTATGGCCCTATCATAGGGCTTACCATAGAGCATATGGAGCTAAACAAGCAAGTCTCGATGTCCTTAGAATATACTTACAGAGCTTATCTAGTGAAGATCTGGATTTCATTATCGAGAAGAAAATAGTTACGGATAAAGAGCTATCGGAGATGGGCTATAGAGGTGAGCTACTTCCGACAATAATCTCCAAAGCTACTAGAGCCCTTAGGTTACTAACTAGACCCTCTCTTCTCTTAGAGATAAAAGCTATTAAGGAGTATATGGATAGAGCACGAGCCCTCTACGAGAACTATCCAGAGACTCCAGATGGATTTGAGAAATGGAGGCTAAGAGATAAGACTTTATTTAAGGAAGTTAAATCTAGGTTCTGGAAATAGTTTTTCTATCATAGGTGATAAAGATCGAGCTGTACTGGATAGTATTTAAGTCGATATATCTAATCGAGGTTTACTACTATGATTTTTAGAATTGAGAGAGCTAGGGAAGAGCATGGTAACGCTATATTGAGACTGGCATATAAGGATCCTATACTGAACGCGCTCTTACTCTACGACTGGATCGTACTCAGACGGAGACAACCAAACGCCTGCGACTTCTATGTAGCTATCGATGAGCTCTCAGGAAGTGTAGTAGCTACCTGTGTAGTATTTCATGATAGGGGTTTTGACAGCATACTCTTCTGTGGAGATCCTAAGGCTAATAAAACCTTAATAGAGAGCATAAAGCCAGAGAGAGCAGTACTGCCTCGTGTGCTACCAGAGGAGGAGGAACTTATTTTGGAAGCACTAAAAGGGCAATCGATATCAGTATACGATGTCCTAATCATGGCCTGTAGACCCGAGAGCTTCAGACCTATAATAACCCATAGAGTTGTAAAGCTTGGACCTGAACACGCCGAACTGTACTCACGTTTCTGTAGGAAAGAGAGAAGAGCTCGTATATCACTTGACGAGGCGAGGAAGAGACTTTCAGAGGAGGATAAGCCCGTCTTCGCAGTAATCATAGATGGGCGTATAGTATCCACAGCCCTGATATATGCTTCTCTCCCAGAGGTATCTTTAGTTGGAGGAGTGTATACAGTCCCCGAGTTCAGAGGGAGAGGGCTAGCTACATCAGTTACATCGAGAGCTACAGAGGAAGCCCTAAGCTATTCAAAGGTTGCATCCCTAATCGTGAGAGCGGATAATGAACCAGCGATCAAAATCTATCGCAGGATAGGTTACGAAGTCTATAGACGCTCAAAGTGGTTCAATGTAAATGTGAGTATAGTACCATAGCCATAGACAACACTCTGGAAGGAGTTAAGATTAAGAACTCTATGTGTATCACTATCCTTTAAATTACTTTATACCTTTATTACATCTAAAACCTCTTTTAAGAGATTTAAAAATAATATCTAGGAGATATAATGAATTTGATAAAGATTATCCCAGTAAAGTCTGTGCTATATTTTTAGCATAAAACTTTTAAATTTATCCCCTAATACCTTCCGGCGCAGAAAATGGTTCTTGGAAATGGCTTTTCCACTATCAGAGCTGATTTAAAGCCGATAATATACTGTATTGGATTGAGCGATAATGAGGCGTCTAAGAGAACTAATAGATTTTTAAATGAAATTAAAAATGTTTTTAATGAAGAAAATATACACGAGCCTCTGGTCGTTAGAGATGCTAAAACTGCCCATAGAATATATGATTTCGTTGAGCGTAATATTGATGCAATCATATTGAACGTGAGTGGCCCTAGAGCACTTTTCAGGAAACTTGTTAGACTTAATATTCCGATAATTCTATGGGAGGATAAGGGATACTCGCATGCAGCTTCATGGGATATTAGAGGGTATCTCTCATATTGGGGTGGAAAAGTATTTACACCAATCGGAAATGAAGAGGCCAAAAGGATTGTGAAACTTCTCTCTGGAATAGAGTATCTCAAGAGGAGCAAGCTAATCGTATTCGGATCAATCCCATGTCAAAACCTCTCCTCTCAATGGTGTTTAGAATATATTGAACGAGTACTCGGAGTCGAGGTTAAAACTATTCCCATAGATAACTTATTAAAAGAAATTGATAAAATAGATGAGAAATCAGTTGAAGAAATTTTTAACGAGTGGAGGACAATGTTCAAAGAAATTAGCGAAAATAGAGTTGATGCATTGAAAGATTCTATTAGAATGTATATTGCCATGAAAAAATTCTTAGAAAAAGAGGGGGGTAATGCATTAACGATAAACTGTCTTGCGGATCTATTTAAATATAGATTTATTACTCCATGTATACCCCTCGCAAAGTTTATTGATGAAGGAATTATTGCTGGATGTGAAGCAGATATAAATGTAGCCTTATCAATGATGATCTTAAGCTATATCTCTAGACAACCCTCAATTATGGGTAATATATACTTATTTAGACCATGGCCTGGACCCGGATTTCCTCCAACAGATACTAGGATAAAGGATATCGAGGAGAGTCTTAGAACGAATATCGTTAGACTTACACATGATGTAATCCCACTTACGATGTCTACTGAGGACAGGTTCGTATTAGAAGATTATCATAATACTGGTAAAGGAGTTACAGCCTATGCTCCCCTTAAGGTAGGTGAAAAAGTTACATTGCTCAGAATTAATCCGAGTCTAGATGAAATACTTATAATTAGAGGAAGAATTATTCGCGTAGAGAATACGATTCATTGTAGAATCTCTGTTTGGATAAAAGTTAGCAATGCTAAGGCTATTGCTGAAAACGCATATTCACTTCACCATGCAATGGTATATGGTGACTGGAGCAAGGAACTCATAAAGTTTGCCGAGTTAATGAATATTAAATATAAGTTAGTATGAGGATCTGTAAACTGTACACTAAAATCAAAGTACATTATTTTTAGGAGTCTAACATAAAGAATATTAATTATTTTTAAAAGAGGGTTCTCAGCTAGAATTATACTACTCTCATTCAGTCTCCTAGGCTCTCATTATAGAATAATCTCTCAAAAACCTTTAAGCATACATAACATGAGAACCTCTAATACTTAACTTTAAATCATCACACAAGCAGCTTGATGAGCATTATATTTTATTAGCTTGAATGTTCAGTAGGGAGAGAATATGTCATTTGAACATGGCAAGTACGATAGGCATATGCTTAAAGAATACATATGGCTTTATGAGTGGAGAGATCATCCAAAAAATCCTCTTATAGCAATTTCTTCTTTAAGAGAAAGAGATTGGGTAGCAGATCCCACAGTTGTGCTTCCCTCAGAAAGTCCTGATGGAAGTTGGCATCTGTTTTGCTCAGGAAGAGGAATAAAACACTTTACCTCGAACAATGGAGTAGAGTGGACTTATAGAGGATTAGTATTAGAGAGGGGATATTCACCGTTCATATACCATGAGAAGGGATTGTATTGGCTATTCTATCAGGTAACTATTAAGGGAGAGACCTTTATAGTCTGCCGCTCCTCGGAGGATCTAGAGGAGTGGAGTGAGGAAATTACTATCTTAACAGGTGAGAGGGATTGGGAGCTAGGTATAAGGGGAGAGCCTTATGTTAGAAATCCATGTATAATTAAGGTAGGCAAGGGGTACTGGCTATACTATAGTGCAGGTTACATAGTGCTTCCTGATACAGGATATGAGGAGCCGAAGTACATAGGTCTAGCGCATGCTAGAGATCTACTAGGGCCCTATGAAAAGCTTCCTAGACCTATAATCACTCCCAATCTTAAAGACGAGTGGAGAAATTTAGGAGCTGGAGCGATAAAAGTATATAGATTTAGAGATGTATTCCTGGGTTTTAATAATGGTATTTACTGGGGGGAGGATCTACATAGTCACTCTGCTATACACATACTACTCTCAAAAGATGGTGTAAACTGGTTTGACTCTCCCCTAAATCCTGTAATCAGTCCTACTGGTAGTGGATGGAAAAAGAGTTTTGTCTATCAGTTAGATGTTAAGCTCATAGATGGAGAGCTCTGGATGTACTATAATGCCAGAGATGATTGGGTGAGTGGAATTGAGAGAATAGGATTAGCCATCTGTAGTCTTCCAAAAATATAAGCTAAAAGGTCGTGCTCATACAAACTTTAATCTTAGGCTGAATACTAAGATCGATAAGTCATTTATGAACATGTAAGAGATCTAACGAGCTAAGGATAGACTATATCATAGTAAGTGAGGTAGTATATACACTTCAGACATTTTTTCATAGAGTGAAAAATCTTATAAGTGGTTAGTGAAGGCTAGACTTGGTGGTAAATTTGAGATATATAGTTAGAATGATTCCACGCTCTGGAATCCCCTTGGGTGGAATAGGAACGGGCTACTTCGAAATAAGGCCTGATGGTAGATTCTACGAGTGGCAGATATTCAATAACGATCCTTGGGGGAGGGGGAGAGGAAGAGAGGAGTTAATGGATCAAGATGACTTCTTCTTTGCAGTAAGAGTCAAGACTGAAGGAGAAAATCCCTTAGTAAGAATACTAAGACTTGGCGTGAACGATCTTGGGGGAGATCTCTACACAATGCCCTGGGTAAAGAACATCGAAGAGATAGAGTATATAGGTGAATATCCACTGGTCTCCTTAACCTTTAAGGATTCTAGTCTACCAGTAGAAGTGAGCTTAACGGCATACTCCCCCTTTATTCCAGGGGATACCAAGAACTCCTCTCTTCCAGTGGCTATATTCTCATTCAGAATAAGAAATCCAAACACTACCAGTATAGAAGTTTCACTACTAGGAGCTCTAAAGAATCCCATCGGACACGGTATCAAAGGAGCGGTTAAGGTAAATCAGGTAATAAGGTCTGAAGAGGCAACCATAATAGACATGCGTGCAGAGAATGTACCAGAGTATCACATTACCTATAGAGGGAGTATGAGTCTAGCGGTGATAGGAGATCCTAACTCTATTACGTACTATGGCTTAATGAGAAAGAGTATAAATGATCTGAGGAATATGTGGGTCGATTTAAGGGCAGATGGTGAACTTAAGAGCATAGAGGGAGGGAGGACTAGTGAAGTAGTCTATGGTGTACTATGTAAAAAGACAACCCTTAAGCCTAACGAGGAAATTCACATCACTTTTATCTTGACATGGTTCTTCCCAAATCATAGAGATGCTGATGGAAATTACCTAGGACATGCTTATGAAAACTGGTTTAACTCCTCTAGAGAGGTATATGAACATGTAATTCGCAACTTAGACTATCTCAGCTCTTATACGAAAAAATTCCATGATACTATGTACAATACCACCATAGATAAGTGGATAATCGACTCCATTACAGCACAATTAACTACTCTGATCACTAACTCCTTTTACACTAAAGACGGAATATTCGTCATGTGGGAAGGTGGTCCTGGATGTTGTGGATTTAACACACTTGACGTCCTCTACTATGGTACTATTCCAATAGGGCTGATGTTCCCAGAACTGGATAGAGCTCAGATAGAGTTGAGTGCTAAGTTTCAACTAAGACCAGGAATGCCTCAATTTGAGAGATACGTTCTAGCATTTCCAGAGAATGTAGAGGAGTTCAAAAAGATAGTAAAGAAAGATCCATCTATACTAAGTGATCCTGAGAAGAGGAGTAAAGTACTACTTGAGATTGTAGAGAGGACTGGTAAAGACCCTACGGGGAGAATACCTCACTTCTTTCCAAAGACTATCTCAAGAGTAGATGCGTACCACATGGTAGACCTAATGCCTAAATTCGCACTACTAGTTTACAGACACTACCTATGGAGTGGGGATATAGAATTTCTAAAGAGATTATGGGAGAACGTGAAAATGGCTATAGATACAGTCCTTAGAACAATGGACGAGGAGGGTAGGGGTGTTCCATACCATTACATTCCCTCTGGATTTGAACACCACGATACCATACTCTATCAACTAGGAGTGAGGAGAGATCCTGAACGTATACATGAGAAGATGCTTGAGTACCTAGTGTTTAGAGGATATACAAACGAGGGGATATCATTTCAGACCTACGATGGATGGGGCTTCCTAGGGTACTCATCCTATGTCGGCTTCATATGGTTAGCTGCTCTAAGAGCAGTTAAGGAGTTAGGGAGAATAGTAGGGGATGAAGAATATGTTAAGAAGATAGAAGAGGTGGAGATGAAAGCCAGAGAACTGGAAGAACTACTGTGGAATGGAGAGTATTTCGACCTCTGGTACGATCCTCTTAACGGGCTCAGAGATAGGGCCTGTATGGCAGATCAATTAAATGGACAATGGTATGCAAATCTCTGTCAACTAGGTTATTTAACCAGTAAGGAGAGGATAGAGAGAGCATTAAGATCTATATTCAAGTATAATCTAGTAGAGGATGAAGGATTGATAAATGCAGTATATCCGAGTGGCGAAAGACCCTCATATAGAGGAAACATCACCTACCCAAATGGAACTGGTATAGAGTGGAGAATAGGAAGTCAACCAGATACCCCGTGGACTGGGACTGAGTATGCAGTAGCCTCGCTTATGATACAGGAGGGACTTGTGAAGGAAGGGATAGAGGTTCTAAGGGCTGTATATGAGAGATACTCTAAGTATGGAATGTTTTGGAATCACATAGAGTGTGGTGGTCATTACTATAGGGCTATGGATGTCTGGGCAGTGTTAATGGCACTTGAGGGCTTCAATTTTAGTGCAGCAGGATCTATACACTTTAATCCTAAAGTTACTCCTGGGAACTTCAGAGGGGCCTTTGTAGCTAAGAGGTCCTGGGGTACGTATACTCAAGTGATAAAGAACGGTACTCAGGAGTCCTCTGTAAAACTTGAATTCGGCTCTCTTGAAATCCGTGAGATATGTATTCCACTATTGACTAAAGATGCTAAACCAACTATTAGAGTACTTCTAAACAGAAAATCCATAGAACCTGAAAAGAGCCTCTCTGCAGAGATTGTTAAGGATAGAGTAAGACTCAGATTTGAGAAGCCTATTATACTTAGTGAAGGGGATGAACTGAAGATCGTGCTGAGTAGGAGTACAGTAAGTGGTGCTTAACGATAAGACTGGATGTATCAATTCAGCTCATGAAAGGTATCGAGATTGTAGGTTAAGTAGACATTTTTGTGGATTTCTATGAAAATACCAATCGTTAACATGAAGATCTTTCCCCTGATAAGGGAACGTCAATTAGCAATTACAATTTCACTTCCCTACTGTAATTTTAAATGCCCCTGGTGTTATGCGAGCCGTGTAGTTATTCCTAAGAAAATAACATTCTTAGAGGATATAGACCTGGCAAACAAGATGAAGAGGTATACTGATAGATTCCAGATTAAATGGTGCCTCATTACGGGTGGTGAACCTACATTACATCCCAGAGCGCTCCATAAAATCTTCAATATATGCCTTGATCAAGGGATTAAATGCATCTTAGATACCAACTTAACCAATCCAAATGTGATAAATTCATTAATAAAATGTGGATTTTTGGAGTACATCCACTGTGATGTCAAAGCTCCACTGGATAGCGTTGAGAAGTACTCAGAGCTGTGTGGCTTAGATCTTAGATCAATGAAACTACACCTAGAGAATATCACTAAGTCTCTGAGGCTATTAGTGGATAGTAGTGTAAAGGTTGAAATTCGTACTACTGTAGTTCCAGCCCTACTCAGTACCAGTGATATACTTAAGATAGTTGATGATCTATTAAATCTCGGAGTGGACTTCAATAGAGACACCTATGTACTCGAACAGTTTACACCCCCACCAGTACCTCTATCGGAGAGGTATGCATATGAAAAAGAGACTCCTAAAAATTACCTAGACACTATAGCTAGGCTTATTAAAGATACTTATCAGGTAAAAGTGCACGTAAGACTTATGCATAGATTCTTCAGAGATATATCATCATCTACCAACATAATCAGGGACTTTATCAATGGTAGATTGGATTTTAGTGCATGGGAGTACGTCATAGCTTAGTCCGTTGAAGTATTATCAAAGTCATCATGTGGATTGAGAGAGGAAGAGGTAGTTTGAGTATGATAATGCAAATTTTACAATTTATCACATAATTAATTATACTATGAGCTCTTAAATAGATCAAATAACCGGAAAAAAAATAAGGGAGAATCGCCTATGGTATACTGTGAAAGCATGAAATTGAAAACAATAGGTATTATTATAGCGATCGTCACCATAGCCATTCTAGCAATAGAAGTATTAGCATATAAAGTAAAGGACTATGACGAAGATAGATGGGAAACTGAAGGAGGCATTGCTATAATTGGAAATCTTTTAGAAGGAGAAGCTGAGTATAATTCAGAGTGGGGTGAATACCTATTAAAGGAGTCCTATGGATCATCTCGTAGAGCCTATACAGGTACATGTTGGCCGGAATCACCCTTTTACGCCTATGTTAGAGTAGAATGGCCAGATGGTTCAGTAAAGGAGGAATTAAGGTATACAGAGAAGGATACATGGTACGTTGCCTGTACACTTTGGCACAGAAAGATCGATTTTAAAACGTCGTCATGGTTCTATGATGACTATGCTCATCAATACTTTGAACTTAGGACGTGGACACACTTAGAACCATGAGGTGAGACCGTATGAAGAAGAGTCTCATATTCGTAATCGGGTTGATCTCTCTAGTACTCATAATACTAGTCCAAATGATACTAACTCGATCGATACCACTCTATCCCTATGTCCTATCACCTTACAGTCCTGCTAAAGCATTAACCCCTGGTGATTATGCTACCTACAATCTAGAGGTTAGAGGAATCCTAACTACTAATGGTACCTACATATCTCTTCGAGGAACTGTGGATAGTGTTCTCCAGTGGAGAGTAATAGAGCGTAGAGGGGAGAGGATCTTAGTAGAAGTCACTCTATCATTCAATAGTAGCGAACTTAATGATATGAGAGCACTAGTATGGGTGGATATCTCAGATAATAGTGTGTTCTCACTTGATGGAGAGCGTATAGGTAAGACCGCTTTCTGGATACCAGCCGACTACAACCCCCTGGGGACTAGGCTAAGTGAAATTCCAGGAAAGAAGCATGTGAAAGTCGTCCTAGTGAAAACACACCGTAAGAAGGACTTTAAAGGCCCAGTATATGATACTCAACCCACCCTCGACCCTGAAGACTACGAGATCATTAGAGTAGAGAACGTGTCGAAATTAAAGCCCGGAGATATCATTGGATCAAGGGAGATAATTAGTGTAAGAAAAATGAAGGAACCAGAATTTGTCAAAATGTTGGGAATAGAACTAGCACGACAAAATCCTCTCTTCAAAAAGGCCTTAACTTCAGAAACTTATCTCACTGTAATAGAGTGGCGTGATATACGTCTGAAACATATAAATGCAACATTCATAGAGGCTTTTGAGTGGGGCGCTAGTGTAACTTTCTGTGAGCCCAAAACTAATAGATATTATTGTATCATATTCTATGACTGCGAGCGGGGGATAATCATCCGTGCTAGTGGAGTGATAGATCCCCTCCTCTATGCTCTTGGAGTAGCTAGATTGGATAGCATTTGGTACCTGAAAGAGGCAAGCATAGCTCAATCTAAGGGTTAATATTGTTTTCTTTTTAATTTTTTAAATTACTTAGAGTATAATTGAGCACCTATAGCTCTCAATTGGATATACTATCTCTTAGAACTTCTAATTAGCATCATTAGAGATGTTAGTGCTAGAGGACTAGCTATTGATAGTATTATTGAGGGTAGAACTATTTCAATCGTAGATATTGGATAAGTAAGGGGACGTATTGTATCGTATAGAATTCCGAAGACTAAGTGTCCTATAGAGACCCCTATATTCATGATAGCATTAATCTTTCCTATTCCTATGGCTGCCCTATTCGTATGTACTGCTACTATTCTGCGCGAGAGAGGTGTGTATGCTTTAATCGCTATAGCTATCAGAATAATGCTAATGAGGAGTAGTTCCATATTTTTAATAAGCAGTAGTACTGGAGCTAAGATTATTGCTACTAATGGTATACTAATAGCCAGTATTTCAGATCTCTTATCAGCTATCCATCCTAGGACTAAGCTTGACAGTATACCCACGACTCCTGAAGCACCGAGGATAAGTGCCGTGATGGGCTTGGGAATAGAGAATACTTCGTAGAGATATACATACGCAATACTTCCAATAGTCACAACACTACCATATGCTATGGCAAACCCCCCTATGAATACTGGAAGTGTTAGTCTCTTCTCTCCACTGATTATTCTCTCTGAAGGTACTACTGAGAGCTCAGGTTTAGGGGTGTACTTAAAATCTAGAATCCTTATGCTGATAATTACTAGGACTGTAGATAGTAGAAACATGCACATAGATATGAAAAGTCCATACTCCATGGAAGCTTTATATATTAGGGCATAGATAGCATTTCCAAAAAATATCCCTAGTGATCCTACAGCGAAGTACAATGTTAATATTCTACCTCTTAGATGTTTGGGAGAGGCTAGCGCTACTATGAGCTGAATTAACGGCCAAGTCATTCCTGAAAGAAATCCCTGAAGTATTCTCAGTATGATGGCTTCTATCCAATTAGATACGAGAGAGTACATTCCTATGATTACAATGTTTAGAATCATCCCTACAACTACCGTGAGTAGCACTTTTCCTGTCTTCTCGATAATAGTACCAGATATTATCGATGAGATAGCTCTTGCCAGCATGAAGCCTGCAGTTATCAAAGCTATACCCACCATGGTAGTGCTGAGGTCTTCACGAAGGAAGTATGTAACAAATGGTAGTACTAATCTAAGACTAGCTGTCCCTATAAAGGCTACTAGGATTAAGAGCGATAGTCCCACTAGATCTCTACTCGCATTATTAATAGGCTATTACCTCCACAGAGTCGGTCATTAAAATTCCCAGAGACTATATAAGCACATCTATTAGAGATATACTTTCCATAGTTAGAAGCTGACCCAGTACACGCTGGGAGTACTTTAGTGATTAGGAAGAACACTCGAAAATAGTATTAGAAAGGTAATAGGAGGAACTAAGAGGAGATGTTGAATACTCTATGTAAAAGATATATGAGATTTCCTCATTCTCCCGGAGAGATCTCTCTCGTAAAGATCTCTAGAAGAATCACATTATAACCTCTTTTAGCTATTGAGGCAACGGAGCCGGCGGGCCACCATCTACTACGATAGTATCATACACTATGTAGTATGCCATAAATGAGTAAATAAAACTTACTCATCAAATGTCAAAATTGAAGTAATTAATAAACCAGCTTTAAGATAAAGCTTAACAGAGAGGCTTTATCGCATGTATTTGCATACGATAAACTAGTAAAAGCCAGAAGAGCATTTCCATCATGTACATTTGGTACAAGAACTCTTAAGAATACTGGTAAACCCTCGTAAGGAAAACCTTGACATACTAAGAAATATTCATGAGGTACCTAAGCCCTCTATAGCGCTAACTTTATTTTACTATGACACTTTATACGATACATGAATGTAATTGATAATATATTCAAGTTTCTAACACTTTTAGGTGATGAGACCTTTCTACTAGTTGCCCTTCCGATCATATACTTTACCAGAAAGAGACTAGGTCTAAAGGTAGCTCTAAGCGTACTCATAGGAGTCTTCACCTCGCATCTACTGAAGCCTCTCCTCCGTTTTGAAAGACCTCCAAAGCAGTACTGGAAGGTAAGCGCGAGCGGATATAGTTTCCCTAGTGGACATGCAACTAATGCCTCTACCTTCTGGGGTTATGTAGCATACATTGTGAGGCGTAGGCTTCATATTGCTATAATCTCTATTCTCATAGCCGCTCTAGTAGGGTATTCTAGAGTCTACCTATGTGTACACTGGTGGACGGATGTCATAGCTGGATGGATTCTGGGATTCCTCATCATAGCAGCAGTAGAGGGTTTAGATGGGAAATTTGGTAAGAAAATAGACACCATGAGATTTAAGTACAAATTGAGCCTAGGCTTTAGTATACCCTTCCTAGCTATAGGGCTATCTGCAGTGGCTATTGGAGTGGATCTACCGGAGTTTAAATCCCTACTGAAGGCATTAAGCTCACTCTCGGGCATCCTCTCGGGTCATGTGATCGCTGGCAGATTTGGGATATCGCTCGATGATACGAATAGCATCTTAACAGTGATAGCCCGAAGTGTCGTGTGTATTATCCTCGTAATGGTAGTGTATGGACTGTACAAGTCTGTAAAACTCCTCAATCTACCGATAATAGCATCAGTATTCTGGCTATTCGGAATTATTGTCACACTAATTACACCATTAGTTTTCAAGGTTTTAAAATATAGGTAGAGTCATTTCTATGACTTCATCTGCTTTAAAGTACTAGTAGGAAATCTCTAATTCCAAAGAGATTAAATTATTCTAACAATATCTTGGAGAGTTTCTCTCTTCCCGAGAGGCTTATATTGAATGGAAACTTAATCATCAAGTCTCTACCTACAAATCCTTTCCTCCTTGGATTTGCTAATAGAAAGGGGTTTCTCTCAGGTTGAGTCCAATATAGTACAGCTCGGCAGTCTTTCTTAATACAACGTCTCACTCCTACTAGGTCCTCTATACCTATTTTTAAAGAGACTAAAAAGTAATCGTATGTTCTTTCAAGGTGAATAGCTCTTCTAAGAATTCTAGTTTTGATAGGCTTAATTACATCTACATCTTCGTAGCTAAAGGCAGATATATCAGGATTCCCTGTGTCGAAGTCCGATACTATTCTAAGTCCGCGATCAAAAACTAGTCTATCTGTCCACTCCGAGTTTCCAATGACTAAGTTTATTGTCGGATAGTAGTCCTCATCTTCTATGAAGTTCCATGAAGCTTCTTCAATTGGATCTCTAGTCAGGACATAACATACTTTTCCAAGTCTTCTTTCTAAGTTCCTAATCTCTTCATCAGAGGGCTCTCGATTGGATGAATATACAACTTTTCCATCACAGAGGACTACGTAGCGTGATTTCTTCGTCAGATGTCCATACTTTCTAGAGAGGATATCATATAGGCGACTAAGTTGTTCATTACTCATAGAGTCTCTCTCTTCAAGAGATATACTGAAGGGATCTATTCCTTCATGTAATTTTGGAGTTTCCAATAGGCGCTCTTTTGAGAACCAGAAGACCCATGTAGTTCTCTTTCCTCTTCCAATACTCTTGGAATATATGAGTCCTTTAGCCGAGAGAGCTAGTAAATCCCTCTTTACAGTTCCATAAGAGATTTTACTCCTAAGTATGGACTCTAGAGCTCTCTTAACTTCACTTATGGATAGTGGAGCATTGGCTTTTTTCAAGATAGTCAGAATTTCTTCTTCATACATGGTTACACGAAATATTACACGCAACATCGATATAAGCGTTCTGTGATGAAATTGGAGAGATATTAAAAGTTCATTATGATTATCCTCTATTAACCTAGCGACGAGTCCCCTTCATTTTCCAGAGTTAGAGAGATGAGCTACATAGGACTATAGAGACTAAGGAGGACTTCGAGTCGTATGAATGGCAGAACCTGAGGATGCTGTAGACTATAGGCTCATCATTTAGTGAGGAATATATTCGGTACCGTGGGTAAATTAATTTCGAGGTAGACTCCATATTAGTAGAATTTAAAAAGTAGAAGTCCTCAGAATGGGAGATTGATAAGTTTATAGAGTATGTAAAGAATATAATTAATTAGGAAATGCACACCTGGAGGGGATTATGCTTTAGGGTCTGGAAATACCATAACAAATTATGTAGACTTGAGGAACTATAGGATAATGATAGACTTGTGCTTGAAGTATGGTAACTATCCTATATCTTCTTGATAAGTGAGAAGAAAACGTTCCTAGTGAGTATGAATATTACAAATCTGCGATATTTAAGTGATTTAGTGGAAAACATGGAGGATAAAGATAGAAGTGGAAAAATTTATTTTAATCTAAAGGAGAACATGTGATAAAGTTATAAAAAATACTTATTAAATTTAGAGTGATTAAGGCCTCACATCCATTACTAACCATCCTCTAAACTTGGGTACAAAGTAATTTTTACACTCCCTTTTTCCGTTTTCAGTATACCATATCTTTTCGGCTAATACGTACTCACGTATAGTAGTTGCTATATATTCCCCTTCAAATGTTATCATGTGGCCAATCACTAATATTCTATCTCCCACTTCTAGTTTATACCAGTCGGATTTTGTAAATTCTCTAACAACCTTACCAGTCTTTGGATTCAGCACATAGATGTCACAGAATTCTGCGATTAATCCAAACTTATTTCGTCTTAAAAAGTCTTGAATAGCCTTTTTCGATGGCGGAGTGATCTCTAGACCATACTTTTCCCTCACATACTCTATAGTCACTCTCTTAAAGTCCTCCAAAACCTCTCTGGCTTGAGCTAAAGCCTTCTCTCTAGACCTAGGGATTATAAGAGGAGATCCATCATTCTCTGGTTTCGACATGGTCAGTGTATAAGCTAGAGTTGCTATTACGGAGAGTACGACTGCTGAGACCGCAATCAGTAAAACTAAACTCCTTTTCATGCTCTCACCTCTTCAACAATCATATGGTGTCTCTATGGTAATCCAGCTGTCATGCCATCCAGGATAGTCGCTTTCTAGCCATGCAACTTCTTCAGATGCATAGAAAGCTGGGGTATGAGATGCATATATGTGTCCATAGCGGTCAGGGTAGTATATTTCACCATCAGATTTATCATTTTTCATATCTAATACGATTAAAATTACTAACTTATAAGGAGGCTCAGTCCCATATGTTATTTCATAGGTTGAATGGGTAACATCGTACCAGTGACCAAGATATCCTACATATGTATCATCTATCTTTTCAAAACTTCCTGACACATGGTAAGTTTTAATGGCATATACTTTCTCTAGAGTGGCTATCAATGATACTGCCAGTAGTACTAACCCA
>Ga0190367_1000396_pt1 | contig 32313 bp, 30 predicted proteins | sample 4872181011_MG_FD_171838 | JGI IMG/M metagenome (GOLD analysis project Ga0190367, IMG submission 171838) | Hydrothermal vent microbial mat bacterial communities from Southern Trench, Guaymas Basin, Mexico - 4872-18-10-11_MG | ecosystem: Environmental > Aquatic > Marine > Hydrothermal vents >...
CTAAAACTCTTTCCCTATAAACGTTTCTAGTTAGCCAAGCAGCTAAAAGGTTTCTTAAACCCCATTCTCCACCTTTAACTCTTGAAAGGTCTATTATGCTAACTTGCCCACCTTTTACTATATCATGAACACTCATACCACCTTTTCTAAAAATTCCCCAACTTTCTGCTAAATCCAGGAAACTTAATAGTACATTTTTAACATGCTGGGAAGCTTGCTGATCTTTCTTTATCAACTCTTTCAAATCCTCTAGCTCAAAATCTTTAAAGATTTCTGAAGCCTTGTTAAAATTTTTTTCGAGTATTATAGAAAATTCGCTCGTCCTTTCTAAATTAAAAGCTAGACTCCAATCTTCTGGTAAGAATTCTTTAGGTGAAATTGAAATTGAAAAATCGACTGGTATTCCAGCTTTTTCGTATTCTCTTTTTAATCCGTAAGGAACGAAAATTTTAACTTCCTCAAATCCCCTCGATTCCAAACCCCATTCTTTTAGCAATTCCTCTTGCTGCCTATTCGGAAATTTCATACTCCAATAAATTCCTATTGGGTCAAAAACAACAACAGCAATTTTCTCCTTATAAGTCTCTTCAAGCAAACAAATTTCTTCTATAATAGTGGCCGCTGAATAAGATTTTCCAGTCCCTCTTTTCCCGCATATAAGGATAACATGAGGTTTTATTAGGTCTATAAAAACCTTAGTAGTTAAGTGAGCCTCTTCACCAGTACCTACTATATGTTTTCCTATAAAGCCAGCCCCTCTTGTCCCTAATCTTTCAACTTCATCTCTGGATCTCCCAACAATTGTTGTGTAAATAACCATAATTCTATTTAAATTTATGGAAAGATGCAAGATAATTCCTTTCGATAAAAGATTAGAAAAAATAGTTAGGAGTGCAGGTTTCAAGATTTCTTCGAATCCAGATTTTATCATTGTAGCAGGTGGTGACGGAACTTTTGCAAGGGCTGCAGAAAAATACGACTTGCCTTTGTTGTTTGTCAGAAAAAGAGGGAGCATAGCTTTACATGCTCAAACTTCTGAAGAAAGGCTAGCTAATGATTTAAAGAAGATTAAAAGGGCAGAATTTGAAATTAAAAATTTTTTGAGGTTAGAGTTTGGCGGAACTCAAGCCTTTTATGATATCTATCTTTTTCATAGAACCCTTTCAAGACCTTTACATTATACGCTTTTCTTAAATAACAAAAAAAGTTATCATGTATCTTCTGGAATTCTTATAGCAACTCCTCAAGGTTCTTCCGGATTAAACGCTTCTTTAGGTTATCCTAGAATAAAGAAGAGAAGAATTTTGATATCCCATATAATTCCAAACCGTTCTTTTGAAAGAAAATTTGGAATTTTTAAGAGATGGAAGATTTTAAAGGAAAATTCCATTGTAAGGATTAAAGTAGAAAGATACGGAAAAGCAGTAGTTAATTATGATGGTAAATTTTTTGGTTTTTTAAAAGAGCTTGAAGTAAAAAAAGGAAAAGATGCAAAGATTATAGTTTTAGAAAAAGAAAGTTTTAAATTTGCGGTAGATGCTGTTGTAGAAAAAAATGGAAAAATTCTTTTGATAAAAAGAGCTAAAGAACCTTTTAAAGACAAATGGGCTTTAATAGGTGGTTTTGTTGAAAAAGGAGAAAAAGACGAGGATGCTATAAAAAGAGAAGTTAGAGAGGAAGTTGGTTTAAATGTTAAAAAAATTGAAGAATTTGGCCATTACTTTGAAAAAGGAAGAGACCCAAGAGGTCCTATTTATTCCGTAGCTTTTGAAGTAAAAGCTAAAGGAAAAATTAAAAAATCTGCTGAAGTTAAGGAAGTTAGATGGTTCAAGTTCGAGGAATTAAGGCCAATCGATTTGGCTTTTGATCACTGGAAAATTTTGCTTGACTATTTTAAATGGAAGGGTTTGATTTAATTTGTTAGAAGCTAAGGACTATGTGAAAACTGCTACTACCAATAAAGGGGCCGTAGTCTAGCTTGGTTAGGACGCCAGCTTGGGGTGCTGGTAGCCCGGGTTCAAATCCCGGCGGCCCCATTTTCTACTATAGAATTTGATAAGTAATCTACAAAACTAAAAGCTTGACTTAAAATAGGAAAGAAAAAAGCTACTCTTTTTCGAATTCCTCCTCTTCTTCCGTGCTCTTTAAAATCTTAAAAACTCTCTTAAGCACTTCTGGTTCCTTGCGAAACTCATTTATAAGTTTGGAAAGGATCTTACGATCCGCTTCCTTAAAACACCACGTTTATAACATCTGCAGACAAATTCTGCTACGTATTCCGCCAACTCTTGGTCGATGGAGTGAGCCTTTTTAAGAATCTGATAAACTGTAGGACTAGAATAAAGTCGTGCAAGTGCTTCCAAATAACTCTCATGTAGTATACACCCTTCGCATTCTCCAAGAATATTATATACATCTTCTATACACTCGTCCATTATAATAGAAGAAATAAGCCAAAGAAGGGTGGGAAATGGTATGTATTTTCTTAAAGTATTTGCGTATAACTTGATGAGATAACCACTCTCCGATCTCTTTGCTATACACTCGAAATCATACATCAACTTCTTCCTTTCATCGGGAGGAACTTCTCTTAGAAGTTCATACGTTTCTCTACAGGCTTCTGTATCTTTAGTTTCTAGAAATATCAATTCAATCAAATCGCCCATCTCCTCATCTTCTAGTATTTCTCGTAAACTCCAATAGGATTCGAGTATTTTTACACCTTCATTTGGGTCTTTGGAATACCTTATTGAATGCCAGTAATACCTTGCGACACCCAATAAATCATCAATCCAATGGTCTGGTGCTTCTCTTAAGATTTTAGCAATTCTACTGTTAGAACATAATTTAGTAAGCACACTTATAACAGATGGTGCATTTCCTACATCGTCGTTCTCGATAATCTGCTCAAAAAAAGACAAAACCTTTTCCACTATCTTAGGCGGATACGACCTAAGTATTTTGGCAAGGTTAGTAAAAATTTCTCTCGTCTCTTCATACAGCTCTTCGTATTCATCTTCATATTCCTTTAAATCTTTAGCCAATTTTATTACCTTTTTCGTAATAGTGGTTTGTAAAGCCTTCGCAAGAGCTATGATTTCTCTACTAATTCTTGTGTCGCCAGTGCACGAATAAATCTCTGCTTCAAGTTCCTCTAGGGCCATCGATTTTTACTTAAACATAACATTTAAATTTTAAGTTCAACCTATCGTTTGATATTCAGTCGAACTTATTTTTGGCAAATTCTCTGTTTAGGTATTCCTTGAAAGGATGGAAAACTTGAATTATTTAGACTTTTTGATGAAGTAACTACTTAGAATAGTTCAGTTCTAGTTCTATTTTTTTACATACCATTTCGCAAATTTTTCGTAACATCTTTCAATTGTAGAATAAGTCATTCTTAATTTGTAATTGGGTTTTAATTTTAAGTAGGATAAAAGTGTTAATCGACGTGCACTGCCATCTTCACGAATTTTCAAATCCGCATAAATTCAAAGAAATAGTTATAATTGCAGTTAGTGACGATCTGAAATCTTCTATTAAAACAATAAAACTTTGTGAAACTGAGAAGAACTGGATTCCAGCTATAGGAATACATCCTTGGGAAGTAAAAAATACAAGAAAAAGTGCTCTGGAAGAAATCAAGCATTTAGTAGCAAGGCATGAAATAAAAGTTTTAGGCGAGATAGGTTTGGATAAAAAATTTGTGCCAGAAACTTGGGATAAGCAGCTTATATTTTTTAAATTTTTCCTTAAGCTAGCTAATGAATATAACCTAATCTTAAATCTACATTCTGCTGGGGCTTGGCAAGAAGTTTTCAACCTTTTAGTAAAATATGATATAGAAAAAGCTCTTTTCCACTGGTACACAGGACCTTTAGATTTGTTAGAAAAAATAGAATCTAAAGGTTACTTTATAGGAATAAATCCAGCTATAACAATCCAAGAAAAACATAAAGAGGTTGCTAAAATTTCTAAGAATTTTATAACGGAATCGGATGGACCATATAAGTATAGAGGTCTTGAGTTAAATCCTTTGATGATAAAGAATACTATAAAGATAATAGCTGAATTAAGAAATGAAAGTGTAAGCAAAGTTGAGAAAAGAATAGAAGTAAATTTTAGAAAATACTTTGAATTTTAAAGAATTCTCATTTAAATTATGGTGTTCAAAAGGGAAGACGTTTTAGACCCAGAATATTTACCACCTACTTTGCCGCATAGAGAAAATGAAATTAAGCAAATAGCTTCGAACTTATTGCCTGCGGCATCTGGAAGAAAACCCATTAATACTTTTATATTTGGTCCTCCAGGAATAGGAAAGACAGCTTGTATTAAATATGTTTTTCGCGAATTCGAAAAATTTTCTGGTCTAAGAACAATTTACATAAATTGCTGGGAATTCAACACATCTCTTGCTGTTTTAAGTGAAATTACTTTAAGCCTTGGTTTTTTTGTTCAAAGGAGAGGTTGGGCTAAAGATGAAGTAATTTCAAGGCTTATAGAAGCTATTAACAAAACTGGAAGCGTTATAGTTTGTTTGGACGAAGTAGACCAGTTAATTAAGAAAGATGATTCAGTCCTTTATGATTTATTGCGGATGAAGCAATTCGTAAAATTTCCTATTGGTTTAGTTTTTATCTCTAACGATCCATTCGTGTTTTCACATGTAGAGCCGAGAATAAAAAGCAGTTTAGGTTTAGATGAAATAGAGTTTAAGCCTTATTCGTTCTTAGAAATGAAAGATATCTTAGAAGAAAGAGCTAAAGAGGCCTTTTTAGATTTTGAAAAGGCTGCTATAAGCTTAGCTGCTAATCATGCCATAAAAAATGGTGGCGATGTTAGGATTGGATTAGAAGTTTTGCTTAAAGCTGGAAGGATGGCAGAAAGGGAAGGATCGAAAAAGTTGTTAGCAAGACATGTTAAATCAGTTTTAGAAAAAGTTGGAAAGGTTAAGCCAAAAATTGTTGTAGAAAAATTGAATGAGCACGAGAGAATTTTGGTTAAAATACTTAAAGGTAGGAAGAAACCTTTGAAAATAGCTGAGCTTTATGAAAGATATGTTAAAAAAATCAAAAAACCAGTTGGAGAAAGGATGATCAGAAATTATTTGAAGCACTTAGAAGAATGCGGTTTGGTAAAGATGGAAAAGAAAGGAAAAGAAATTTTGGTAAAATACGAGGAGAGGTTTTAATGAAATTACCGAGGCACGCAGTTTTTGCTATCACACCAACCTGTAACTATCGATGCAAAGGTTGTGAAGTTTGGAAGTTTGGGCCGTATTTTCCACCTCTTAAGAGGGTTAAGGAAATATTGTTATATCTAAAGAAAGCTAACGTAAAGTTTTTGCTTATTACAGGTGGTGAGCCAACCCTTTATCCTGATTTAATAGAAGTATTACAATTTGCAAAGAAACTTGGATTTTTCGTTGGTATCTCTACTAATGGTTCAAGACCTGATGTTATTAAGGAGATTGCGAAAATTAAACTCTCTCTTATATCAATTTCGCTAGATAGTTGCATAGAAGAAGAAATGGATTACTGGAGAGGCGTAAAGGGGGCTTGGGAAAATTCTATTAAGAGTATAAAAATATGTAAGAAACTTAGGCAACCAGTCAGTGCATCTATTCTACCCACACCACTTAATTCACCTTTCTTAATTAAAACGTTCGATTTCTGCAAAAATGTATTAAAAATACCCATCGGAATTTGTACGCCAGAGGCGTCAAAAACTGAAACATGGAAGTTTAAAAAATATTACGATGACAAATTTCTTCTTAGCGTCTATACTAAAATACTCAAAGTCTATGATAGGTACCCTTTCTTAACTTTTAAGGAAATAATAGAAGAGGTGATAAACAGACTTAATGGAAAGGTTAAATTAAGATGTTGGGGAGGTACTTGTACTTTTTATGTTGATTGGTATGGTAATGTTTTTCCATGCTTTAATAAACCTAAAATATGTTCTTATAAGGAATTGCCAAGGTTTAATGGAGTTGGGAAGCCTTGCTTTGATTGTTTGCTAGAATGTTTTCTAGCACCGAGCATAATTTATGATAAGTTGAAAAGAGGCAGTTTTATCTCTTCTCTAAAAGAATTTCTGGCTTACTATCAGAAAATAAAAGTTTAAAAACTATCAGTAGCAATATTTGAATAGCGGGGTGGACCAGCTTGGAGTGGTCGCCGGGCTCATAACCCGGAGGTCGTGGGTTCAAATCCCACCCCCGCTATTCCTTTGACTAATACACAGCAGTTTGGAATAAGATTTTCTTTTTATCTTATTCTTTCTAAGAGTTGCGCTTAGTTCTGAAAGAAATTTGATAAACTTTGGATTTTTAGGACGAAAGCACTTTAAAAACTTGATAAGATTGTTTACTCCATTTAAATCAATCCTGTATTTGGTCCAGTATTTATGAAATCTTTTGTCATATTCTTTAATAACACAGGAAGATGGTTTTAAACCAAACGACTTAAAGATATCAATCAATTGTTTCCAGATCTTTTTACTAGCTATATTACATTCTATGCAAGGATAATAAGGAAATTGCTTATATCTTTTCTTAAGAGTGAAACAGAATTCAGCATCCATAAAACCTTCTACGAAGCTTTTTAAGAAATTTGTGGAGGAAAGAAAAGTTTTTGGTATTTCAACTTGCTTACTTTTAGAGCCTCTTTTAAGTCCAACTTTAACTAGGAAATCTACAACCTCTTTCGAATAAAATTCGAGAACACAAGTTTGGTTATTTTTCTTTATCCTTACGTTTACATGTAGATTTCTTTCTATAAGCGGTTTTAAATAATTCATAAAAAATTCCTCCTCTAGAGTAGCATTTCCTGTTAAGATGATTCTGTTATCCTTTGTTGATATGTAACCATCTCCAGTTATAAATCCGCAAAGGTAGCACAATTCATTGTTTAGTCTCACAAAATGAAATTTCTTATTTAAAATTGGAAATTTATTTCGGGAGACTTCATTTCAAAATTTCAAAATCCAAACAAAATTAAAATTACTATGAAAATTTTCATAACGGGCAAACCAGGCGTTGGCAAGACAACTCTTTTTCTACAGATTGTAGAAGAGCTTAAGAAAAGAGGTGTTAAAATTATAGGTTTTACCACCCCAGAAGTTAGAGAAGGAAATAAGAGAATTGGCTTTAAATGTAAAGATCTTAATTCTTCAAAAGAAATCTGGTTAGCAAAAGTTGGTAAATACAAAGGAAAAAAAATTGGTAAGTACACTGTTTTTGTAGATGATTTCGAACGTTTTTTTGAAGAAATATTCGAGGATATAGGCGAAGCGGATGTAATAGCAATAGATGAGATGGGCAAAATGGAATTTTTTTCTCCAAAATTTAAACAGTTTGTATTCGAATTGGTTAGAAGTGATAAAAAGTTATTGGCTGTTTTGCATAGAAATTTTGTTAAAGATTTTAAAAATTATGGCAAAGTTTTCTGGTTAACTAGAGAAAAATTTGACAAAATTAGAAGCGAAATTTTAAGTTTACTAGCTAAACATTAAGTTATGAAGCTTAAAGATTTACAGAAATTTCAGAAAGAGTTTGATTTAGAACATTTTCCTGTCTTTTGGAAAATAAGAAGTAAAGAAGATTTATTAAGAAGATTCGAGTATTTAGCTATAGCATTAGCCGGTGAAATAGGTGAATTTGCTAATCTGGTTAAGAAAATAAGAAGAAGGTTTAATAATCTGAAAAGGTTTGCAACGAAAAGGGAAATAGAAAAATTGAAGGAAGAAATAGTTGATATATTCATTTACGTTCTTATAGCTTCTAACCTTTTCGATATGGATTTAGAAAAAGAGTATTTTAAGAAGATGAGAATTAACAGAAGAAAATTTAAGGAATTCAGAAAACGTTAAAAATGATTTATCAATAATTTTTATTGGGCCCGTAGCTCAGCTGGCTAGAGCGGCGGTCTTATAAGGCTGTCGCTCGAACAGCGTAAAAACCGCAGGTCGTGGGTTCGAATCCCACCGGGCCCATACTCATGAGATAATATACGCTTTCGGTTGCAGCTTCAAAACGTTTTTCATATTTGAAATTGGCTATCATTTAACTATAGAGAATATGGAGAACAGAAATTGACCGTTTTTCAAAATACATTAAAAATTAATCGAAGTAACATTCGAGAAACATCCCAATTTTTCTCAATTTTTTAGTTTTTATTCAATTCTTATTGTTATCAAACCTTACGTAAAAGTCACCGATTATGAGGTGTTTCACTCCCATTTTCCTGCAATCTTCTAAGCATTGCTTCGGACTGTTAACAATCGGGGCACCAGCTCTATTTAGGCTTGTGTTACCAACAGCACCAAGACTTCCTTCCTCTTCGAGTAGCTTTAAAATTGGATGATCTGTTATCTGAGGTCTGCACTCTCCTCTTATGGATGTAACAGCTGGTATGACGTTTTCTTTGACCTCCCTTAGTCCTAACATGAAATGGTCTAATCTGCTAAAATATGGATCGAAATGCTCTTCAGCAAAAGATCTAGTAACACTGGGACTCCTATCTCTCCATAGTACACTACTTTTATACTGACTAATTAAGAGAAAGTTTCTTTTATCGGTAGGGTCGAACAAAAGGCTTCTATTCATCAAAGCTCTTGGTCCCATTTCACATCTACCTTGGAACCATGCAACTATCTCGTTTTCATGTAGCAATTCCACAGCTTTTGCAACAGGATCTACCTTTACGAAATCCAGTTCGGCTTCTTCTAAGGTTCTTTCTATCTCTTTGTTTGAATAGCAAGGCCCGTAAAAAGCGTGCTTAAGGCAGAATGTTGGATCTTTTCCTGTTTCGTGCGAATACCAGTAGAGGGCCGCTCCTATCGCTGTACCTCCGTCGTGAGCTGGTGGACAAACAAAGATGTCTTTAAAGGGCGTTCTTTTTAAAATTGTGCTATTTGCCCTACAATTTAGAGCCACACCCCCTGCCATAACGAGGTGATCTACTCCCGTTTTTTTATACAGAAGATTTACGAGTGTGAGAAGAGCTTCTTCTAAAACCTTCTGGGCTGTCGCGGCAAAAGTAGCGGCTCGTGTACCTTTTACATCTTCTCTCGTTCTAAACTTCCTTTGGAAATCTTTGTAAGGTTCACCAAAAAGTTTCAACCATTTATCACTATATCTTGGGTTGGTAGAGTCTCTATGAGGCCCATAGAGCAAATAGCTTGCATCTACTTCCACGTCATCCTCCTTAATCTGGACTATTTTTAGCATCTTTCGCTCGAGCGATGGGGAGGGGTTGGCGTAATTTGCCAAATTCATAACTTTTGTTTCATCGTTCTTCATTCGCATACCGAGAAATTCTGTCACCGCGGCGTAGAACCACCCTAAGCTACACCAGAACGGTTTCCAGTATATTCTCTTAATTTCATCCTCCCTCTTTATCCACCCTGCGATAGCAGTCGTATCCCCATGACCGTCCACGGTTAATATTGCACAGGTCTTCCAACCACTTGTGTAAGCTGTTGCTGCATGTGCCAAGTGGTGAGGTATACAAACCATCGGTGGTACAGGTACCAAGCCAGCTTCCTCAAGATCTATTTTTAGTCTAGCCATTAGTGCCTCTGGTGCATGCTCTTCTAAGCATCTTTTTTCCCATCTTATACGGCTTGGTTCTTTTTCATAAGGCACAGCCTCGTAGAGTCTTTTCATTACGTCTTTCTTTGCAAGCCAGCTGATTACTATGAAATCGACTTCGTAGATCTTTATTCCAGCATCCTCCAAACACCACTTTATGGCAGGTACAGGACTAAGTCGTTTTACTCTATCTTTTAAAGGATCATACTTCCTGCTGTGTTTCCACCTTGGGGGGAATCGCTCCCTTTCTACATAATTTACAAGCCTACCATCTTTCACGAGGCACGCTGATGCATCATCCATTGGGTTTACTCCAATTACTATCATTCTCTCGTAATTTTTAAACAGTAGTAAATTTTTTATTTTTAACTAAAGATTAAAATTGAGTTTTATACAGGGGTGCCAAGCCTTGGTGAAGGAAGTAAGAGGCCGCATTCTAAGTTAGGCCATCTTAAACGGTTTTTTAATAGTTTTTTGGAAATTCAGCATTTTTACGGTAGATTAAACGAGAACACTTTGGTTATCGGGAGCAGCTAACTGGCAAGATTTGAGTTTTTCAGAGACCCTTTTGCGATCTCCTTTATTTTTGCCTTTTAGATTTTGTTAACAGATATTGGAATTTTACCAGAAATGGTTAAAAATGCTTATTTGCAATTGGACTAATAGCACGATCATTTGCCTAGCGATAAGAAATTTGGATTGGAAGGTTATAATTTTTAGATCTCTACAACTATAGGTTTTCTTAAGTACTACATGTTAAATCTTAATGAGATGAGGCTCGAGGTACCTTAAAAGGCGAGATTTTGCTTAGAGATAAACCTAATCAACATAGACGAAATGAATTAATCCTAAAGTTTGAGGAAATTTGATACCTTATAATTTTTCATTTTATACCGTCCTTTAAAAACTCATAAAAAGTATAATGGGGTCTCATTCGTTATCATATCTGAAACACAAATGATAACGTTTTGTCACAGAATACTCTCTATAAATTCTTCTGAAATTATACGGCAACTAGAATTCCGTAAGAATTTGCTAAGAATGCTTTAACTTGGTAACCAAGGTTGGATTATTTTTCTCTATGCTTAAAAGTTGTTATTTGTTTAAACGAAGGCAAGCCTATTGATCTAAGTTGCAACAAATTTTTATGTATTTATACCTCTTAAATTTAATAATTAAAACGTTTTGAGGATTTTTATATTTCAAGACCTCTTCATCTTAGATCTCAAAGGCTATAAATGCTTCATCTGATCTCGGATAGTAAATAAACTCATTCAGGTTTATGCCCTCGGTAAAAGGGTTCATCAGACCGAAACAATAGTGTACATCGCTCCTTACAAGTGCAATAGGTTTTTCTCCTAAAATGGTAGCGTAAAAGCTGTTTCTTTGCTTTGTTATTTCTTCTTCCTTATGACTATAGCCAAACATCTTGCAAAGGAGTTTAGCTATCTCTTCTCCATAGACAGCTGCATAATTAGCAAAACAGTATCCTATATCATCTCCCTCATATGAGGGATTAAATATTATCGGTTGCTTCAGATTTTCAACGTTCCTGATTTTATATATCTCTCCGCATATTGCTATTCCAGCTCCTTCTAGTTTGCCGTGCTTAATTATGTGAGGACTTCCATCCTCCAATTTCCATTTTTTCAAGATTTCATACCTACCTTCAACAAAATAAGCTCCTATTTCCTCCCTGCCAATTGTAACTGCAGGTGCAAAAATTACGGTTGTCTTGTAAAGGTCATTAAATAAGGAATCTTCCTCTTTCCTCATTTCAATGTAAGCGATTGTTTTTTCTATATAATCTTCTGCACTACTTACAGAACTAACTTTTGGTGTGTATTCGCGGATGAGAATAAAATCGGGCGATGTTCCATGTTCTGCTTTCATTCTTTCTAGAGAGGAGCAAAGATTATCTACAAACAACTTAGCTTTCCTTTTCACTTCTCTCATTATCAGAATGCCACTGTATTTCATAACTACTTTTTAGTGGTCGACTCTTAAAAAATTTCCAAATTAGTAGTGATAAATTGATGGGGCCGCTGGGATTTGAACCCAGGTCTCCGGCTCCCAAGGCCGGCATCCTAACCAAGCTAGACTACGGCCCCTTTCTTATCTACAATATTTTCTTGATTTCTCGAGATTAAAGTAATTCTTTTACTTCGGAAGACGCAAAAACGCTGATGAAGAGGAGAAAATTTTAAAATTCACTGCCAAGTAGAAATATGAGGTTTAATTCATATGAGGACGCACTACAATTTGCAAAACAAATCGTAGGAAACTTAGTCCCTATAGAAAAGGAAATAATTATATTTTCACTAGAGGGCAGTTCATTGGTAGGAGATGTTTACGAAGCAGAAAATTCGATAAAGGTTATTATCGCGAGGAGACGTAGTGGCTACAACTTGCTAGGAAGAAGGAATCCAGACATACAATTCCAAGGAATTTATAGAGTTTTTATTGAAGATAAAGAAGGAGTTACACCTATCGAAAAATTTCTAGAAAAATACAAAAAGTAAATGGGTCCGCCCGGATTCGAACCGGGATCTCCACCTCGTAAGGGTGGCGTCCTAGCCGTTAGACGACGGACCCCTAGATTAATGAAGAAATTAAGAAAATAAATATACTAAGTAGAGTACCAACAGTTAGTTGAGATGATTTAATACCGTCTAAACTTAAGTATTTTCCTTTAATGTTAATAGTTTTTACTATTAGGCACTTATCGTCTTTTTCTGTATAATCTCTTACTAAATAAGAGCAATCTCCATTAATTTTCCTTATTTTATTTACAACTTCACTTTCAACCATTATTTTCACCGGTACTTTAACGCCGCTTGCTATCAAGAGAATTAGGTCTGAAGAAATTTTTTCTAAATCTCCATATTTAACATTAGAAAGAAATGCTGTTGGATTCCCTACGAGTAACGAATTAGCAAAAGGAGTCGTTATTGTAACGTTTAAGTTATCTAAGAAAAGTCCTCTTGATTTTAAATTGAAGGACCATTTTGTTTTTCTCCCGACTGTTAATTCTAAGTCTCTAGCTTCTATAGTAAGATTAGAAACAGAGAAGTTTACGCTAATATAAGGTGTGAACTGAATGGATGGGTCTTCCCAGAGAAAAAAGATACATTTAACATTTTCGGGTTGGTTAATGTTTTCTAAAAGATAGTTTGGATGCAATATGCTGCAATAATGTGAGCCCGGTTTCCAACCAATCACAGGTTGGCAACTTTGATAGTTTTCACAATTTTCCATCACGTTTTCGGTAAACGGACAATTTAAGTAGCATTTAACGCCTATAAGTCTTTCTGTATCGTTATCAGACCAATAAGCCTTCCATTTTATGTTAAGGTAGTTGAAATCCCCCCACAGAGTTAAATAATTTGATTCATACCAACTAACTGGTTGTCCTGGCTGGATGCCTTCCTCTACACCGGGCGCCCCAGGAGGTAATAGAAAAAGGGAAGCTAAAGTAAATCTTGCTTCCCCAGGTTGCAATTCAATCTGGGCTTTTGAAATAGGAAGAAAAAGTAATAAGAACAGGAAGAAAGATAGGAACTTTTTCATAAAAGATATTTTGATTTTGAATTTAAGATGAAATAGCATTCAGAAAAACCTCAAATTCTTTTTTAGATAAGTTATAAGCTTTTCTGAAAGCTTCTTGATGTTGTTTGTTTCTTAAGATTATTCTTAAATAAGGGAAGAATTCTTTTTTTATTACTTTTGTTGAACAATGTAACGATTCGCTTAATCTAATCAAAATTTCTTTAACCTCTTTTCTCTCTTCTTTAGTAGTTCCTAAAATTTTTAGCCTTTCTGGTGGTTTGTATTTGGTAAATTTTCTATACATCTGTTTTTTCGCTAGAGCAACTCCGCCGCCCATCAATTCTATCATATAAACCAAAAATCTCCAATTTTGTCTCGATAAAATCCATTTTCTGAACAAATCTGCTTTGCTTAAAGCATCGTATGCCTTAGCGATTTCATCTATTTTTTCATACTCATTTGCTATGTTTTCCTCAATCCACCAGAAGAGCTCGTCAGGATCTTTATCAGCGTTTAGAATTGCTATTTTGCTAGCTATAGGAGATTTCGATTTAAAAATGGTCTTTAAAACCTCAAAAACCTGTCTTTCTTTTTCTCTATAGCCAAGAACTTCTAAATCCTTTAAAGTTACAACTTTTCTTCCTCTAGCGACAGTTTCTAAATCGTTTATAGCAGCTCTTAAATCACCCTTTGACCTTATAGCAATTTGCCTTAATACTTCCCTATCTGCTTTAACTCCTTCCTTTTGGCATATATAGGCTAACCTTTTAACTATATCTCTAACCGAAAGCTCCTTAAATTGAACGAATTCGCAATAATTCCTTAATGGTCTTAGTTTAGGTAGCCACGGATCGTTTGCTGTTAAAACTACGGGAAAAGCTGAAGATTCTATAATCCTTATAATTTCTCTAACTCCACCAGCGTCTTGTCTGCCAGCAATTCCGTCTACTTCATCAACTAGAAATATTTTTCCTTTTTTGAAGAATGGTCTTACAAGCATTGAATGGCCGAAAATTTCTTTTATCCTTTTTGCATTCCTTACGTCGCTTGCATTCATTTCTATTAACTCCAAATTTTCTTGCTTAGCAAAAGCTCTTACTAAAGCAGTCTTCCCAACTCCTGGTGGCCCATACAATAAAATCGCCTTGGAGCCAGGCTTGAAACTTTTATACCAAGATAGAAATTTTTGAACAGCTTCCCTTTGGTTTACAAAATCTTTAAGGCTTTTTGGTGCATACTTTATAATCCAGACCATTAATTAGATTAAAGCTTTACCTCAAAAATTTTTGATGTTTAGTCAGTAAGATTTTAAATTATCTTATTCAGAAATGTTGTATAGAATTTTAAGAAAAATACCCCCCATACTATTAAGGAATATCTCAGGATAAACTAACTAACTTAAAACTGGTGAAAATTTCACTCGCTTGTTAATCTTTTAATTTTGTAAATAGTAACAAGAATAGCTCCTTTACAAGGTTCGCCTTGATTTTCTGGAAGTTTTTTAACAATTTCATACCATTTTCCGCTAGTAAAATACTCGGCTTTACCTCTTAGTTCGTATCCGACGCATTCTTCTCTCCAATTAGGGTTCCAAACCACTAACGAAACATTAGGATTTCTTTTCAAGTTTTTTATTGTTTCAACCATGTAATTGTCTGTTATAAGTAATTTATCAGGTGGGAAAACTTTCACAAAAGAAACAGCAATGCAATGAGGTTTATTTTCTTCGTCTACCGTAGCTAAAGCTAATGGATTATTTTCTATTAGAGATTTTATTTCATCACTAATAACTATCATTTTTTACAAACTAATGCAATATGTGCTAACAAAGCTGCTAGTTGAACGAATGGATCTCCACCTTCAGAAATCCTAAATTCAAATTCTCCAACTTTTTCAACAAGTTTAATTTTGAGTTCATCAGGGATTTTAAGCTTATAAATTTCCTTATGAATTTGTCTTACTATATCCTCTCCAGCTAGTCCTTGTTTAACTAAAAGTTGAATTAATTTATCCCTAGCTTTAGTAAATTCCCCTTTTATAGCAAATTCTATCATTTCCCTTATATCGGTTGGTTTAGCTAGACTCGCAACCTCGTATACTACATCTTCTGTAATTTTGTCTGTTAAAGCTGCAGAAGCTTGCAATAAATTGCTAACTCTTCTTAAATCACCTTCAGCTATATCTATTATAGCTTTTATAGCTTTTTCGTCTATTTTTAGTTTTTCTTTCTTAACAATCCTATTTATAAATTGCCTTACATGTTTCTCGTCCATAGCTCTAAACCTAAAAACAACACATCTTGATTGGATCGGATCTATAATTTTGCTCGAATAATTGCAATTATGAGAAATTATTCCGTTAGTTATGAATGAATGATAAGGAATCGCTAGAATATCAACAACTTTCTCCTTATCGACTTCTTCTATTTCTTCGATCTTATTTATTATTATTTCATCCGCAAACTTCCTTTCCTTTATCCATTCATCAAAAGTAGGAAAGGAGGAATACGCTACGTTAACCTTTTTTCCACTTATGCTATCCCTAATGAAATCTAAAGTAACGCCGAGTGAGGCCGCTATTTTAGTTTTTCTGGATCCTTCTAACCAAAGTTGTACAACTTTTTCTCTTAATGCCTCTCTTTTAGAAAGTAAGTTAAACTTGAATCTTAAGTATTCAGAAATTTGTCTGGCTAATATTCTTCTTTTCTTTTCGAAGTAGAATCCTATTCTTGAGTAAAGTTTTAGAATTGTTTTATGGTTAGGTCTTATTAAGAAAACAAGTTTACATACTCTTTCACCATCTTTCTTCCTTACGTAATCTAGTAAGATAATTCTATATTTCGATTCAATTCCGAATTCCTCTAACAATTTTTTCATATCTTCAGCGAAGATCTTTAAGTTCTCTTTTAATCTAGAAATTTTGTGCTGCACAAAGTAGGGAGCAGAAAAGGAGTGTTTATTTACATAAGGAGTTGAAAGTTCTGCATCAAAAAATCCACGCAAGAACTCTCTTTTAATTATTTTCGATCCATTTTTGATCCAATCTGGCAAATAAAATTCGCTAGTTGTATTATCTCCTATTGGCATTCCTAGCGCATAAAGTAAATAATAAAGAGATCTGTCGTCGACTAAAATGAAGTAAGTATAACCTTTCTTAAGTTTTTTTCTATAAATTTTTGAAGATTTAAACCCAAGAGATTTTAATTCTTTCTTAATTTCTTTAAGAACGTAGGGCTTAGACGAAATAATAATTCTTTTGGGTCGTAAACTTAAATGGCCATCACCCAGGATAAATCCAAACAATCTTGCAATTTTTAATGCTTTTTCATTTGCGTCGATTAGTGGTAGTAATCCTTTCTCTTCCAATTTTTCTTTTATTTTAATCAAGTTGGTTCTCAACCTTTTCTCTACAAGACGCTTAACTTCGCTGTAAGATATTTCAATTCCAAGTTTTTTCTTTACAATTTTTCTTATATCCTGTAAATTCCTAAGTTTAAGGCAATCTCGAAGTACTACAAATCTATGAACTTTTTTCTCGACAACTCTTTTAATTGCATTCTTCTTTTCCAGCGATTTTAAAATCTGATTAACTCTTACTCTACTTAGTTTTACGATTTTTTGAATTTCTTTCCTAGATATTAATGGCCTTTTCTTAATTATCTTATATACTTCAAACTCCCTTTTAGTTAGACCTCTCTTAATTTCTTTATACAACTTTCTAATAAGTAAAGCAATTCTAATCTTTTCAATGGTTGTTAAATCTCTAAACCTCTTCTTGTTGTTCCTTTTTTTCTCTATTTTTGCACATCTCTTAATAAATTCAAATTCGTCTAAGATTACTCTTTTAACCTTCGGGGGCGATGTTCCCTCAAGCGCAGGAAAAACTAAAATTTCTTCTCCTTCCTTCATTAAACCAGCTAACTTCCAACCGTTGGGCGTAAGTAATGGATGATCTTCTGTCAGAATCAATTCTCTTCCACAGTCGGTTTTTATTCTCAAAACCTTTTTACCAATCTCTTTTGGATTTAATTCAAGATAGGCATTTACATAGCACTTTTTAATTTTGTTAGAAATTGAATCAAAACCTAGAACATGATTTCCAACTAAATTTTGCAAATCCTCAGCGCGTATTTCTATTTCGTTAGGCAAATAAACTTTGGTATCTGGTGATATGCAAATTAAAATAAATCTCGTTATATCACTAAAATCCTCCATAGTCCTTCTTAAAGCCTGTTGAGCATCGTTAGTTAAAGCATCAGCCTCGTCTAATATTATAAGCTTAAACGGAACTTTTCCTATAGCTTTAGTTCTTGCAAAATCCTTCACCCTACCTCTTATTACATCTATGCCTCTTGCATCGCTTGCGTTCAACTCGAGAACATTTTGTCTCCAACCTTCTCCATAAAGAGTTCTTGCTATAACAAGAGCTGTTGTTGTTTTACCAGTACCTGCCGGGCCAGCAAAAAGCATATGCGGAAGATTCTTTTCTTCAACAAAACTTTTAACCCTTTCTATAACATGTTCCTGATTTATTATTTCATCAAAAGTTTTCGGTCTATATTTTTCAGCCCAAATCTCAAATTCTTCTGCCATAATTAGTTTGTTATAATTTTGTTACTTTAAGAATTTTAGTCTATCAACGATTTTTCTAGCCTTTTCTAGCTTTTTCTCAAAATTTTTCATAAACTTTAACATTTTTTCTATGCACATTAATTTACATTCGCCACAAATCAGTTCTCCATTCTTGCATTTTCTATAAATTTCGTTTAATTCTTCATCATATTCTACTAAATGCTGCTTATATAATTCAAAAACAGTACATTTCTCTGGCTCTCCTCCCAATTCCCTCTGTTCCCTTAAAGTAAACCTGCCGCCTGTAAAAGCGTCCATAATTTTCTTTCTAATGCTATCCTCTTCTTCTGGAATAGAAATACAATATTGTGGCTTTGACTTGCTCATTTTGAGCTCTCCATTTAAAGCTGGTGTGAATTTATGGTATATAGCAGAAGGCGGGATAAATCCAAACATAGATTTGGTTCTATGTGCTACATCTCTTGTTAACAATATATGGGGGCTTTGATCTGGACCTACTGGTATAATTCCAGGCATTGGGTTTTCTAATTGAGGGAATAATATATCACCAGCTTGCAAAAGGGATGAAATTATTCTAGAAGCTTCTAAACTTCCATAGATAGCTTTAAATTCGCTAGTTGTTATTTTACTTGAGAAAGCGAAACAAAGGTTCTTTGCCTTTTCGTTTTCTGATTGAAAATAAAAAATGGTTTTTTTAGGATCCAAACCTAAAGCTATGTAAGCTGGTATATGAAAGTTTAAAGCTCTTTCTCTCGATTCTTCTAGCTTTACTTTTCTTGTAGCTAAAGCTTCTAAATCAGCTACACAAACAAAAGTTTTTGCGCCTAAATTTTGAAAATAACAGAGATTTTCTATTACCATCTTATTCCCGAAATGAATTTTATCATAAGATGGCATTATTCCGCTTAACGCGTAAAATTTTTCTTTATTTTCTATAGCTTTAATTATCCTTTGCAAATCCGTGTGTCCAAAAACTACAAACCTTCTCATCAATTTATTCGGGTTTGGTAGCTTTTCAAGCAATTCTTTAGTAAATGGTTCAATCCTATATTCTCCTATCAACCTTTCATAATCTTTTATCAAAAAACTTCCCCAAGGATCTATTAAGATTCCCATGATGGATAATTGGATTTTATAAAACTTTAAAAAAATATAAAGCAAATCAAAACTTGATTTTATGAAAATTTACAAGCTTACTGAAGAGGGTAAAGAATATTTAGAAAAGGGGTTGCCTGAAAGAAAACTTATAGAATTGCTTAAGCAAGAGCCATCCCATTTTTTAAAGATGGAACATGCTATTAAGAAGATTAAGAATTTTCATATAGCCATAAAATGGTGTCTTGAAAGAGGATGGATAGAAGTTAAAGGCGGCGGGATTTGGTTAAAAAAAGTCCCAGAAAGTTTTCCAGAAGAAGAAGCTTTAAGAAAGATAAGTAAGGGCGAACAGGTTAGCGAAGAAATGGTAAGACTTCTCTTAAAAAGAAAGCTTATATACGAATATTCTCCTAGAAAAGAAGAATTGGAACGTATATACGCAGGAAAGGAGGTTACAGATTTAACACCAGAACTCATAAAATTTGGAATTTGGAAAAAAGTTAAGTTTAAAAAATATGATGTTACCCTAAAGAGTAAAAGGATTTTTCCTGGTAAGCCACATCCATACAAACAAATAATAGAAGAGGTAAGGAAGAAATTGTTAGCATTAGGTTTTGTCGAAGTAAAAGGACCTTATGTAGAACTAAACTTTTGGAATTGCGATGCTTTGTTTATGCCTAGCGATCATCCAGCAAGAAGCATTCATGATATTTTTATGGTTAAAAAACCAAGGTATGGGAAAGTTTTAGACAAAAGACTATGGGAAAGGGTTAGGAAGACTCATGAAAATGGTTGGAAAACAGGAAGTAAAGGATGGGGTTTTTGGGATTTTGAATTAGCAAGAAGGCTTATTTTGAGAAGTCAAGGAACTGCTGTATCTGCAAGGGTCCTTTATAAACTTAGGAAGGAAGATTTACCTTTCAAGATGTTTATGATAGACAAAGTCTTTAGGCCTGATGTCATAGATGCAAAACATTTTATTGAATTTGAACAATGCGAAGGAATAGTCGTTGGCGAAGGCTTAAATTTAAAGCATTTGTTAGGATATCTAAAAATAATCGCTGAAGAAGTTGTTGATGCAGTAAAGGTAAAATTTAAACCTAGCTACTTTCCATTCACAGAGCCAAGCGTAGAGGCTTTGGCTTATCATCCAGAGATAGGTTGGGTTGAGTATGGTGGCGCAGGAATATTTAGGCCAGAGGTTACTTTACCTTTAGGAATAGACGTTCCAGTTCTCGCGTGGGGTCTTGGTTTTGGCAGACTAGCTATGATAAAACTAGGAATAAACGATATAAGGTATCTTTACTCCTATGATTTAGATTGGTTAAGAAATAAGGAGGTGGTCTGATGCCAGTAATTACTTACAAGAAGGAGGATATATTCGAGCTTCTAGGAAGGAAATTAAGCGATGAAGAACTTAAGAATTTAGTCGAAAGTTTTAAGACAAATGTCGAGGAAATTACCGAAGATGAGATAACGATTGAGCATACTGCTGATAGAGCTGATATGTTTGGAGTAGAAGGTTTGGTTAGAGCTTTTAAGTTTTATCTTGGAATTTATAAGAAGCCAGTGAAGTATAAGATAAAAAGAGCTAAGCATGTAGTGATAAAAGAAGACGTTCCAATAAGACCTTACATTGCTTGTGCAATTATAAGGGATGTAAAGCTAACTGATAGTTTTATTCGTAGCTTAATGAACATTCAAGAAGTTTTACATGAAACTTTAGGAAGAAGGAGAGTAAAAGTTGCGATAGGAATTCATGATTTAGATAAAATAGAATTTCCTGTTTATTACAAGCAAGCTAGAAGAAAGGAAAAAATGGTTCCTCTTGGTTGGCATTCTGAACTGACTTTAGAAGAAATATTAAAGAAAACAGAAAAGGGGAGAGAATTTGGTCATATAGTTGAAAAGGCTAAAACGTTTCCTGTTTATTGTGATAAAAATGGAATTTTTAGTTTTCCCCCAATAATCAATTCTGAAAGAACTAGAGTAAAGGAAGATACTAAAAACCTTTTTGTTGAGATGACAGGAACAGATAAAAATGCCGTCAATCAAGTTCTGAATTTAATAGTTACTAATTTTGCTGAAAGAGGTTGTCGAATAGAAGCTGTAAAAATTAAAGAGAAAAATAAAGTTGAGATCACACCCAAGCTTAGAGAAGAAACCAAGATTTTGGATGTGAAAAAAGCGGAGAAACTTTTGGGTATAAAATTAACAGCAAAAAAAGTTCAACAATGCTTAATTAAAATGGGCTTTGGAAGTAAAATAATAAGCAGGAATAAAATTAGAGTTGCGATACCTCCTTATAGAGTTGATATATTGCATGAATGGGATTTAATAGAGGATATAGCTATAGGATATGGATTTAATAAGATAGAGCCAGAATTGCCAAATTTAGCTACCAAAGGTAAACTAGATGAGTTTGAAGAATTTTCTAATAAGTTAAGAATCGTGATGATCGGATTAGGCTTCCAAGAAGTTATGCTACCGGTCTTAACTAATGAAGAAGATCAGTTCGATAAGATGTACGTTAAAAGGAAAGATGTAGTTGAGATAGAGAATCCAGTTTCTAAAACTTACACATGTTTAAGAAATTGGTTGTTGCCTGGCTTACTAAAGTTCTTAGAAGCTAATAAACACAGAGAATTTCCTCAGAAAATATTTGAGATAGGCGATGCAGTAATAATAGACCAAGATGAAGAGACTAAAACAAAAAATGTAAGAAAGCTTGCTTGTGTAATTTCAAGCTCAAAAGCAAATTTTGCACAAATAAGGTCTGTAATAGACGCATTTCTAACTAGTCTAGGGATAAATTATGAAATTAAACCGTTTGAGCATCCTTCCTTTATAGCTGGAAGATGCGCTGAAATACTTATCGGTAAAAAAAGCGTTGGTTTCTTCGGAGAGATACATCCTAGAGTCTTGGAAAAATGGAAACTTGAAATGCCTGTCATAGGTTTTGAAGTAAATGTGGAAGGGCTATTTAAAGGTAAGATTTAAAAACAGGAAGACTATCAATATTTGGCGAGCCGGCAGGGCGGCTTCGGGTTAAAAACCTGAGGAAGTACCTCCCATCGAGAGGGCTCCGAAAGGAGCAAGCTGAGAAGCTTGCCTCGGCATCAGAAACGACACCCTTCCAATCCGCTAACTATGATAGCTTTGCTTGAGTTGGGTTGGAAGGGATGAAACGGGCCGAGGACCTCGATGAGATGCAAGGCCTTTAAGGCCGCTTAGACGAATGCCGCTTAAACAGAAGGAGGGCTACTGCCGGCACGCCAACTATTTAAATTATTAGGTATAACTCTTATCCAATGAAGAGCAAGTTAGTTAAAGATGTTAGAAGACTTCTTTTAATAGAGTTGCTCAAGGAAAAGATCTTTGAAGAAGAAGAAATAATTTTAGAAGCAAATTAGTATGGTTAAAAGAAGGGAGAGAATTTATTTGCCAGCTGGTATAGGAGGTTTAATAAGGTACCCTGAGGAGGAAGAGAAATTCTTTAAGTTAAAGCCTGAACATGTAGTTTTTATAGCGATTTTCCTTATAATAATCGAATTATTAGCAAGATTTCTGCTATAATGCAAGTTTTTATAGGACCAGCTGGTATACCTTTAGCTTTAAAAGGTAAGAGTACTCTTGAAGCTTTGGATTATATATCTAAAATTGGTTTGAACGCTTTGGAAATAGAATTTGTCAGGAAAATTTATTTAAAGGAAAGGGATGCAAAAATTTTGGGTAAAAAAGCAGAAGAACTAGGGATAAGATTATCTATTCATGCTCCTTATTTTTTAAACCTTGCTTCAGAAAGGGAAGTTGTTGTTAAAAGATCAAAAGGTTTAATACTTAAATCTTTAGAAATCGGAAGTGCTATGAATGCTGAGTGTGTTGTAATACATGCAGGTTATTATTGGAAGAAAGGAAAGGAGGAAACCTTTCAAAAGATAAAAGAAGGAATAGAGGACATACTAGAAAGATTTAGCGGTAATACTAAGCTTGCTATAGAAACGATGGCAAAGAAAGGGCAGTTTGGTGACTTGGATGAAGTAATTAAATTATGTAAAGAAGTAAATGACAAAAGAGTAGTTCCTTTAATAGATTTTGCGCACATCTATGCTAGAAACAATGGTTTTATAGATTATTCAGAGATTTTCGATAAAGTTAAGGTTATGAATTTGCAGCATATAAATTCGCATTTTAGCAACGTAAAGTATAATATTAATACAAAAAGGTTTCAGGATATCCATGTTCCAATAAACAATCATCCTCCAGTCGAGCCGCTTTTGAAAGAAATAGTAAAAAGAGCTGTTAACATAACGATAATCTGCGAATCACCACTTTTAGAAAGAGATGCATTAAAAATCAAGGAGAAATTGACTAAAATTTTAGCCATTAGGCGGTAGTAATTTAAATAATTTATGATGAAAATTCTAATTATGAAGGAAAATAACAAGTGGGCATGCCCTTATGTACCTATTTGCCCAGAAGCGCGGCCAGATTGTGAAGTAGACCCCGACGTAATATATGGATGTGCATTCTACGAGCAATTTGAGAGAGAAGAACGACAAGCTGTATGGAAGAGATACAAGAGTCCTCTGACGATCTTGGAAGAGAAAAGGTTTGAAGAAAAGCTACGAATGGAAGTAAGAGAGTTGTTAGAAGTGGCGGAAGGGTCACTTCCTCAGGCAGAGTTAGAAGGTTTACGTGAAATAGCTCAAGAAGATCCTGATATTGCTTGTGAACTGTTAAGATTAAAGCTGCGGCTATACGATGTAGGTAGAAGGATTTGAATAAAACTCCACATATAATTCATTGATTAGAGATTCATAATAGGGTGGAACTAGACTGAAAAGAACAGAAGCTCTACACCCCTTCTCCCAGAGAGTCCTTTCTCTAACCATCTGATGAAACAGTTTTCTCATACCCCTTAGTTTTTCGATCATTTTTTTTACCCCTTCTATTGGCGCATGTTGTAACAAAGATTTTTTTGCTTCCTTGAATCTCTTTCTTTTAATCTTTTCTACTAATTCTCTAAGCATTCTCCCTTCGTTCTCATAAGAAGTCCCAATCGACCAAGCTATGAACGGTTCTGAGCCGTTCATATAATAAGTCTGATCATTTTTCTTTTTTCTTACAAAAATAGAAGCATACCTTAAACCTTCTTTTAACGCGGAAAATAACTCGCCCCTTAGCGCACTAGCTACTAAGGTAAGTTGTCCTTTATAAAAACTTATAGCAATGTGAATCCCATAGGCGTCTATCAAGAGTTCCTCAAACTCGCCTGCCAGCAGAACTTCCTTACCTCTTTCTCCCTTCTCATAAGATACTTCGACTTTTCTAAGTAGGTTTTTCATTTTCCTTAGAATAGGAAAGACATCTTCCTCAAACAATTCTTTTATCTTCTTAAAACTGGGTATTTTTTCTATTCGCTGAAGTCCCTCATAAAGATTTTCCACATAATGCTGAAGTTCCGAAACAACGTAGCGAGCAGTCTGATAACCCCTATCTGGTCTTAAGTAATCTCTTAATAAAGCATTAATACCTTTTGCAGAATCTACAAGTTCCAAAACTCTTTCTTCCGTTCTTATTAAGTCGTAAATATCTTTCATAGTACAAAAAAATTGTGTTCAAGTAATTTAAATCTTTTTCTTAACACTTTCATTAACCAAAACTAATAAGAAATTATGAAAAAATTTGAGTATTTGGATATAACAACAGCAGACGTAGCTTTCCTTGCTTACGGTAAGAGTTTAAATGAACTTTTTGAAAATGCAGCCCTTGCTATGTTTGAAGTGATGGTAGATACCACAAAAATTGAACCAAAAGAGAAAAAGATTATCGAAGTTGAAGGGGACGATTTAAAATCTTTGCTTTTTAATTGGCTTAACGAGTTGCTTTATTATTTTGGTGCTGAAGGCTTAGTTTTTTCAAAATTTGAAGTTCAAGTTGATGAAAAAAATTATAAATTAAAAGCTTTTTGTTATGGAGAGCATTTCGACCCAGAAAAACACGAAGGTAAAACAGAAGTTAAAGCATGCACTATGCATAAAATGGAAATAGAGAAAAATGATGTTTGGAAGGCTCAAGTGATATTAGATGTATGACTGGCCCAGCTTATGGTAAGCTTAAACTTGAAGGAGCAAAAATTTTTGTTGGGACTAAAGAAATAGAAGGGGAAGTTTACATTCATGTAAAAGGTTTTGCTTTAGCTAGAGTTACTCACTTAGATATAGAAGCTAAGGAACTTGAAAAATTCATAAACGGAAAAGGAGAGTTTCTTTCGATTAGAGGGCTTAAAGACGGGATTGAAATAAAAACTAGTAAAGGTTGGAAAATTAAGATTTTTCATAAACTCCTTAATAAGGTACTAGAAAAAGGTGAAGGAACAAGAACTTGGGTTGGAAAGAAAGAGGGTGGCATTTATATTGGTTTTAGAAAAGAACAGGTCAGAAGATTAGAGAAAATTGCAAAAGAAGATTTTAAATTTAATTTTTAATTTAATTCATGAGAAAGTTTTTTGCTTTAATAATTATACCTCTATTACTCGCTGGTTGTGTAAAGCAAACTAAAATAGATTTAGCCGGAAAATCTGTTTTATTCATAGTAGCTCCGCAGGATTTTAGGGACGAAGAGTTTTTTGAACCTTACAAAATATTGACTAGCTATGGAGCAAAAGCTTACATAGCTAGTAAAGAAAGAATAGCTAGAAGTGTTTTTGGAAAAAGTTTGAATGTAAATTTGACTTTAAAGGAAGTAAGTGTGGATAAATACGATGCAATAATATTTGTAGGAGGACCCGGAACTAAGGTTTATTTTAACGATACAGAAGCTTTAAGAATAGCTAAAGAGGCATATCAAAAAAATAAAATAATTGCCGCTATCTGCATCGCGCCATCGATTTTAGCTAATTCTGGAATTTTAGAAGGAAAAATAGTTACGGCTTTTCCTTCTGAAAAGAGTAATTTAGAAATGCATGGAGCAATTTATACAGGAAAGGATGTAGAAATAGATGGTAATATTATAACAGCAAGTGGTCCGTTTGCTGCAAAGAAATTTGGAGAAGCTATAGCGCAAAAGTTAGTTGGCTAGTTATCCTTTTACTACACCAATAGGAACTAATCTTACAACTCTCTTGGATATTCCAGCTCTTTCAGTTGTTAAAGCAACTTCGTCTATTTCCTTATAAACTTGTGGAGCTTCTTCTGCAACTACTTTCCAGCTCGCTGCCCTTATTAGAATACCCCTACTTGCTAAAACACCAGCTACCCTTTCTCCTCTAAAAGTTCTTAAAGCTCTTGCTCTTGACATTACTCTACCAGCTCCATGAGCAGTAGAATAAAAAGTTTCTTTTGCAGTTTCAGCAGCTACCAGAATATAGCTAGCAGTGCCCATTGAACCTGGAATTAACACTGGCTGCCCAACTTTTCTATAAGCCTTTGGTATATCCTCGCTTCCTGGCGGAAAAGCTCTTGTGGCACCTTTTCTGTGTACATAAACCTTTCTTTTTTCTCCGTCTATTTCATGAACTTCTATCTTTCCAATATTATGAGCTACATCATAGACCAATTCTAATCCTATATCCTCTCTTCTCATACCAAAAACCTTTATCATGCTTTCTCTAACCCAGTGCATTATCATATGTCTATTGCACCATGCAAAATTTGCAGCACAGCACATTGCAGCAAAATAATCTTCGCATTGTCTAGTCCCAGCTGGAGCAAAAACAAGCTCTCTATCTGGCAATTTCCTTAATTCGCTTCTAAACGAATGCTCTAAAATTCTTAGATAATCTGTGCAAACTTGATGGCCAAAGCCTCTAGAACCAGTATGAATCATAACAGTTATTTGTCCTTCTCTTTCTATACCAAAAACTTTTGCTACTTCAGGCAAATAGATTTTATCTACTTTCTGAATTTCTAGGAAATGGTTTCCTGCACCTAAAGAACCTAGCTGAGGCGCTCCTCTTCTTTTTGCTTTTTCCGATACTTTATCAGGATCAGCGTATTTTAGGCAGCCTTTTTCTTCTATAAATTCTAGATCTCTTTCTGTGCCAAAACCATTTTCGACAGCCCATTTAGCACCCATTTGTAGGACTTCATCTAGCTGTGAAATGCTTAATCTTATTTTTCCTCCTCTTCCAACTCCACTAGGTACGTTTTTAAAAATTTCATTGAGTAGTTCCTTAAGTTTTGGTCTAACTTGCTCTTCTGTTAGGTTCGTTCTTAGTAATCTAACACCACAGTTTATATCAAAACCTATACCACCAGGACTTAGTCCGCCTTCTTCAAAGTCCAAAGCAGCAACACCACCAATAGGGAAACCATAACCAGTATGCATATCCGGTAAGGCAATTGAATACTTATAAATGCCAGGTAGGAAAGCTACGTTTGCAACTTGTTCTATAGCACTTTCTTCAACTCTTCTTAGCAATTTTTCAGAAAGGAACAATCTTGCTGGAACCCTCATTCCTGGCTTTGCTCCTTTAGGTAATTCCCATGTGCAAGTTCCAATCTTTTTTAACTTCGATTTTAAGCTCATAAAATAATTTCTAATTTCTTAGTGATATTAAAAGTTAAACATAAGATTCTCAATCTTTCTGCCAAGTTTAGCACATTTCCTTCTATACTTTTCAGGGACCCCTATCCTTATTGTATAATGGGCTGCGTACATTTCTTTTAAGGCAGATCGATAGTGAGGATAAAGACCGAATAAGCTTCTCCTATTACTTCCTTCAAAAAGTGTAACATCTTCCTCCGGTATACCATTTCTAATCGAAGGAGCTTTATAATGAGGTGTTGTTACTACTACACGTCTCCAATCGCAATTTATCAAACTTGCAATTTCTTTTTCCAATTCTTCTTTTTCTTTCAATAATTTCTTTTCAAGTCTTTCTAATTCGCTAAAGCTAGCTGAACAAACATACATTGGTTTACCCCTTTTTACTACAGTTTTTTCATAACCCTCTATCTTAATAGCTACAACCTGCTTTGGAAGTTTTCTTTGGGAGAAAACCTCTTCAAAGACATCTTTTGTATATTTACTTTTAGCTAAAGCTGAAAGTAGTTCGAAATCCCTCCATTTCCTTATTTCTTCAACTTTGTATTCGTTTAGAAGGAGTTTTACCATCTTCTGAAAAAGCCTCTCGAGTAATTCGCAACCTTTTCTTCTATATTTGGTTGCGAACATGTCTGCTCTAAAGTTGCCTAACTTAATTAATTCTTCGGCTATTCTCGAATCGACTCCATAAAATTTTCCATCAAATTCGAGAAAAGGTAAAATGACATCAGGGCCAACTGGAGGATTTGTACCAAAGAGTGGCGCATCTCCAAAGCTGTACTCTAAAAAATCGATTCCAATTACTTTTCCGAATAAAATTTTTGATTCAGGAACTTTTTCTGAAAGCAATTTTAAAGTATAGTCAAAATCGAATCCACATTTTTCTATCTCCCTTCTTAATTTAAGGTAATATTCTATTTTGTCGTGTCTGCCTAGCACAGCTTCTGTTGCATGAGAGCCAGGTGGGTGAAATAGATCATGGATTAAAGCTGCTAGCTTTAGATGTAAAGCTTGAAATTCGTCTAATTCTTCTTTTTGTTCCAAATGGTTTGTAATTCTGTCTGCCAATTCAAAACAACCTAATGCATGGCTAAATCTCGACCTTTTTGCATCATGGAAGATTATGGAAGTATAAATACCAAATTGATCTATCCATCTTAGTCTTTGCATCAAGGGATGTTCGAGTATCTTTATAAAGGGTTCCTCTATCTCGATGAATTTTGCATCGCTAAAGATTTTTGCTCTTATAAGGACCATCAGAGAATTTTTAAAAATAAACTATTTATTCCTATCATCAACATTTTTTTATGCTTATAATTGGTCTAACAGGTCTTGCTGGAGCTGGAAAGACTACTGTAGCGGATTATTTAAAGGAAAAGCATGGTTTTGTAAAGCTGACATTTTCTGATATTTTGCTTAAAGAAGCTTTAAAAAGAGGACTTTTAAAGGAAGTTAAAAGTAAGGATGAAGAAAGAGTTAAGATTGTTCTTTCAAAACTTGGAGATAAGATGAGAAAGGAAAGCGGAAAAATGGGAATCCTGGCAGAATTGTTATGTAAAGAAATTAAGGAAAAGAGGTTAGAGAAAGTATGCGTAGATGGTTTTCGCTCTCCAGAAGAAGTTATTTTGTTTAAAAAAGAATTTGGGAATGATTTTATTTTAATAAAAGTTTACGCTTCGGAAAGTGTAAGAGTAGAAAGGTTGAAAAGAAGAGACCCATCTATCAATATAGAAAAATTGAAGGAAAGAGATAAAAGAGATTTAAAACTTAAAGGATTGGAAGAAACTTTAAAAATGGCAGATTTAGAGCTAAATAACGACTGCTCCTTAAAAGAACTTTATGAAAGAGTTGATAACTTATTAAAAAGCTTGAAAAGATAATCATGGAAGAAATTTTGGATTATTTAATGCTAATGTTTTGCATGAAACCCGAAGGTAAGGAAGTAGATTTTAATCATGTTAGAGAGAAGGTTGAAAGGGATCTTAAAATAAAAGATCCAGCTATAGTAAAGAACGCATTAACTAAATTGATCAATCAAGGTTTGCTTAGGGAAAGGAAAGGTCTTTTTTCTGCTTCTCAAAAAGGTAGGGAATTTTTTAAGGAGAGGGTTTTGAAAACTGAAGAAAAATTGGAAAAGCTTAATAAGTCTTGGTTAATAGTTTACAAGGCGAAGCAATTCTATCCAATAGTTAAAGATACTATTTTAGAGTTCTGCAAAGATAGATATGTAGGTTTTTATTGTTTGTTCACAGAAAAAAGATTTTTCAGAAGAGATTTTAGGGGTAAAAAGATTACTATCAAAAATTGGAAGGAACTAAAATTTTATCTTGACATCCATTGTATCGATATAATACCTTGCGTCCATAGGATAGGGGTAGAAAGACCTGATTGGTTAGTTGTCGATATAGATGCAGGACCCAAAGTGAGTTTCGAAAAAACTAAAGAAATAACAAAAATAATTTTTGGTGTCTTTAAAGATTTAGGGTTAAAACCTTGCTTGAAGTTTTCTGGCTCAAGAGGATTCCAAGTTTGGGCTTTAATAGAAGAATTTGAAATGCCAAAATTTTATACTCCAATAAAGCTTAAAACTGAAAGAAGGGAAAGAAATTACTTTAGCTTATTTTCAGATTTTGTTAGAGTTATTCAAAAAGAAGTTGATAAAATAGAGCCTGGAATAACTACGTCTAGCGTTGCAGAAAAGGAAAAAAGGGAAGATAAAATATTGCTAGATCCAAGTTCTATGAAAAGGCTTGGATTAGTAAGAGTTCCTTATGGTATTCACTCAAAAACTGGCTTGGTTTCTATGCCAATTTCTTTAAAAGAATTGGAGAGATTTGAACCAAAAATGGCTAAGCCCGAATTGGTTGCTAAAAGATATAAATTAAGAGGGAACGAGTTTAAGCTAAAGCCTTCTTCGCCAGATTTGCTTTTGGAGAAGCTAAAACCTTTGGTTTCGCCGCTTTTCAGGGCATAAGCATACAATTTTAAAATACAAATTTAATTTGGGTATTATGCCTATTAGTACAGCTCCTTATAAAAGGACTTATAAGCATACTAAGAAGAGAGGGTTAGAGGTAAGACTACCTTGCGATTACTGCGGAAAATTAGTGCCTCGTTATAAACTTTTCGTTATTAGGAAGAGTTTTAACATACTTAACGACCCTTTGCTCAGAAAAGCTGTAGATCCGAAAAGAATTCACCTTTTTTCTAAAAAAATTAGGATTTGTCCATCTTGCGCAAGGTTTAGGGGAATAGTTCAACCAGGCAAAAGTGTAAGGAAGAAGCATTTAAAGATAAAAAGATAATGGTATGGTTCCTTTTTCGAAAAAAAGAAATTAAGAGCGAAGATGTTTTGCCTGGGTTTAGGATTGGCAAACCTTTGCATGTAATAGAATTGCCACAACCAAAGGATTTAAAGAAAATTAGCGTTGTATATCCTTTAATAGAGCCATTTGCTTACGCTTCCATAAAATGGGAAGAAAAGGAAAAGGGTTTGGTTTATAGAGTAATAGAGCCAGAACTTAACGAAAAAGAAAAGGATTTGCTTAAAAAAATTTCTGAAGCCTTAATAGAAACTTTAGAAGTTCCACTTAGCTCTATGAAATCTAGGGAAGAGGCTATTAAGTATTTAGAAGGAAGGGTTAAGAAAGTAGTTAAGGATTTTGGGATAAAGCTTGACAAGATAAGCTACTTGAAAATAATGTATTACATCTACAGAAATTTTGTTGGTCTTAATGAAATAGAACCTCTAATGCATGATCCAAACATAGAAGATATAAGTTGCGATGGTGTTAACATACCCGTTTATATAATTCATAGGAGATATGGTTCTCTGAAAACTAACATAGTATTTAGAGATTTAGATTATCTAAGAGATTTTGTAGTAAAACTTGCGGAAAGGTGTGGAAGATACGTAAGTTATGCAGAGCCAATTTTGGACGCTACTCTGCCAGATGGTTCTAGAGTTGCTGCAACTCTAGCTAGCGATGTTGCAACCAAAGGACCTACTTTTACTATTCGAAGATATACTGAAAAGCCTTTTTCTCCCATAGAGCAAATAGAATTAAAAACTGCAAGCAGCGAAATGATGGCTTATTTTTGGTACATAGTTGAGCATAAAGCTTCTATTTTGATAATAGGGGGTTCAGCAACCGGGAAGACTTCTTTTTTAAATTCCTTATGTATGTTCATAAAACCTGAAGCTAAAATAGTTAGCATAGAAGATACAAGAGAGTTAAGGTTGCCTCATGAGCATTGGATACCGACTTTAGCTAGAATGGGTTTTGGGATTCCTCTACCAACAGGAGAAAAATACGGTCAAGTAACTCTTTTTGAATTGCTAAAGGAATCTTTTAGGCAAAATCCTGATTATGTGATAGTTGGCGAAACTAGAGGAGAGGAAACTTATGTAATGTTTCAGGGAATTTCTTCAGGTCATTCGACCATGAGTACTTTCCATGCAGGATCTATAGAAGGAGCAATAAGAAGACTGATAAGCCCTCCGATTCAATTACCACCTCAACTTATAGGAAGTTTAGATGTAGTAGTTTTGATGGTTCATGCTAAAGAAAAAGGACCTTCTGCAAGGAGGGTTAAATATGTATATGAAATAGAGGGAGTTGATGAAAAAGGGAACCTAAAAACAAACATAATTTTTGAATGGGACCCAGCTAAAGATGATTTTAAAAAAGTTAGCGAAAGTACAGTTGTCAAAAGGATTGCTGAAGCAGTTGGAACTAGCTATGAAGAAGCTTTAAAAGAGATAGAAATAAGGAAAAAGATTATAGAATGGATGTTAGAAAAAGGAATAAGAGATTATAAGGAAGTTTCTGGCATTATAATGGAATTTTATAGGAATAGGGAAGAAGTGATTAAAAAATTAGGAATAAAAGAGGAAAAAGTTAAAGTCAAGAAGGTTTTAAAGAAAAA
>Ga0190367_1000397_pt1 | contig 32299 bp, 35 predicted proteins | sample 4872181011_MG_FD_171838 | JGI IMG/M metagenome (GOLD analysis project Ga0190367, IMG submission 171838) | Hydrothermal vent microbial mat bacterial communities from Southern Trench, Guaymas Basin, Mexico - 4872-18-10-11_MG | ecosystem: Environmental > Aquatic > Marine > Hydrothermal vents >...
TCCTTTATACCCAGCTCCTCTGCCGTTCTACCCATCCGTGGCATCGTGTGTCGAGCTGTGTCCTCCTGTGTTAGGCGTGGATGGGCTCGCCGCTGCCCTGGGCAGGCTGTGGGGGTCGTGCTCCCCACGCCCACCCGGGGGGCACTAGCAGCCTCACAGCTCCAACCCCATAGACCCACCCGGGCAGCACTGGGAAGCGGAGAGACACACCACGATACAGAAAGCTACAGTCCAATGTCACTGCCCCACAGGGCTCTAGAGACAGCTACATGACAGTACCGTAATTCCCTCCCCGTCCCATTTACTGATTCCAGTGCCCTTAGCTAACAGGCACCCTCCCGCCCAAATCCACTCTAGGCCGATTCCCCAGTAAAGTTAGTTAAGCTGAGCAGTACGTGAGTTTTAACTGAGTAACGCCCTATAATCAGGCGTGATGAAGTTCGCTAGGGCCGATGAGTGAGGAAACTGCGAGGTGCTGACAACTGGGCTAGGAAATATCTACTTGGAGCGCGATCTTGATGATGTGGTGAGGATTACATGGCTTGAACAAGGTATGACACTGTGCTTGAGCAGCGATCTTGTGAACAGAGCTTTAAGAGCGCTTGAGGAGCTTAACATAGCCGAGCTTGAATTAAGGGAGTACGATGAGACGGGAGATCACGTGATGTTAGCCGAGGCGTATCCCAACTATATTAAGCTGGTCCGCCACGCTGGCAGGTACATGGTGATCGCTGGTTTATGGAGGCAGTCACGCGCTGAAGAGGTGTACGTAGCTCTCTTGGAGGAGTAAGCCTGAGGTTATTGGAGTTATTTTATAGTAAAACGGGTTTTACATGTATGTTAAACCCTACATCCAGTGCGGGGGCTCAACCCCCATGAGCCTCATGCCATTCTCAAGAGTTAAGGCCACCATCTCCACTAGCGCTAGCCTGGCTTCAGCCTTCTCCCTAGGCTCGGCTCTTATGACCGGTACCTCGTCGTAATACTTGTTGAAGGCCAGCGCTAGCTCGTTGAGGTAGTGAGGCAGTGCCTCAACCTTGAGCTTGTCAGCAGCCTCGGCGACAAGCTCGGGGAAGTAGCCAACCAGGAATAGAAGCCTCCTCTCCTCTTCGCCTAGGACCCCCTCTCTGAGCACAGGCTTAAGGCCCGACGCCCTCCGTAGTATGGACCTCGCTCTCACATATGCGTACTGGATGAAGGGGCCGCTGTTCCTCTCGAAGTCTAGCACTCGGTCCCAGGAGAAGGTTAGAGGCTTGGACGGTGAGACGCTGAGCATCGCGTACTTGACGGCACCTACTCCCACCCTTTCAGCCACCTCCCTGCCAGCCTCTAGCTCTAAACCCCTCTTCACCAGCTCCTGGCCAGCCCTCTTAACGGCCTCCTCTATCAGCTCATCCGCTGTGATGTACCTTCCTCTCCTCCCAGACATCCTCACACCAGGCAGTGAAACCATCTCATAGGAGTAGTGGACGAGGTTCCTGGCCTCCCGCGAGAATCCTAAGGCGTAGAGCGCCAGCCGGACCTGCACTTGCTCAAGGGCCTGCTGGACGGCTATCACGTTTATGACCTTATCAACTCCTCTCTTGAACTTCCATATGGAGTACGCGATGTCCCTAGTGGCGTAGAGGGTGGTTCCATCGGAGCGGACTAGGGTGAGAGGCATGACCGCGAAGCTCTTAGGGATCCTGAGCTCCTCCCTAACCCTCTCGTCAGCTGCCAGGCTCTGAGCGTCGAATATCAGCGCCCCCTCAGCTGCACGCACGTAGCCCGTCATCCTTAGCAACCTCAGCACTTCATCCGTGAGCCCGTTCCACACTGTGACCTCACTCTCCCAGTCCCAGTGGTCAAACCTTATGCCCAGCCTATCGAGCGTCTGTTTAAAGCCAGTGACGCACAGCCCTGTGACCTCACGCACCAGCTTGACAGCCCATTCCTCCTTCCTCTCATATGCCCTATTAATCTCGCATATCCTTGCAACCGGGTCCTCCTCAGCCTTAACAGCCTCGGATATTCTCGTGAACAGCTCCTCATCCCTCTCCATGAGCTCCTTAGCTGTCCACAACCAGTCAGCTAGCTCCCTATCTATCTTGGCCCTCTCCTCCGGACTGCTGACGCTCTTACGCCTCTCATCTAACACCTGCACGTTAACTATGGTGTACACCATGGAGTAGATCAGCCCCACGTAGTGGTCAGGCTTCATCCGCCTCTTCAGACCCCCGGCCTTCTCGTAGCCGTAGGCTGCGTAGGCCACCTGGAGCCCCACGTCATCAACGTAGAAGTGAGTCTCCACACGGTGTCCCCTAGCCCTCAACAGCCTAGCCAGCGCATCGCCTACGACACAGTTTCTCAGGTGACCCACGTGCAGGGGGTGCACAGGGTTAGCACTTGTGTGCTCAATTAACACGCGCATGGGGGAGGGGTGTGGATTATAGCCATAGTCCCTACCCATCTCCCTCACAGCTCTCCACACCAGGGGGCCGTACGAGCCGGGATCCACGTAGAGGTTGACGAAGCCCCCCTTCACGTCAATCCTCCCCACAAACCTCAGCGACTCCCTAACCCTGCTAGCGGCCTCAGCCGCCGCCCTAACAGCCTCACGAGCATCGCGCAGAATCCTATAGAAGTTCACCGTCAGGTCCCCCCGCCCCCCTGGGGCCCTCTCCACGAGCACCTCGTGCTCAAGCCCCATGTCCTCCAGGGCAGCTTGGAAAGCCCTTTTGACCTCCTCCACCAAGACCTTATGCGCACTGTAGAGCTTAGCCAAGTCAACCCCCATTGACTGACGGGCTACAATATTTATATCCAGCTGCGGGGGGCTTAGCACGGGCCCGTGGCCTAGCCTGGAAAGGCGCCGGCCTTCTAAGCCGGAGAACCCGGGTTCAAATCCCGGCGGGCCCGCCAGCCGCCTAAGCCCTCAGCTCGAGAACCCCCTCTTCCAAACAAGTAGGTTAAGGGTTAAAAAGTGATAAATCATCATCCTCTAACCATATTTATTGCCTATATAAGCTCAATAGAACACTAAACACAGAAATGCATCCACAATAAATTGTATTATCTACTAGTGTAAAGCGTTTTCATCCAAAATAACACCTATAGGGATAAACCCGGACCCAAGGCACGCTCCTTAGAAACAGGAGGGCACCACACCGAGGTAAACAATGACGACAGGGCAGAAAAACAGTAACGTAGGGGAGATAAGAGGCTGTTATAGCGTCGCGTTGCTGTTCATGTACCAACTGGCGGGCTGGAGCCATTACATAATATCATATCAGAGGGGAATTATTGAGCTGTATGAGAGAAGGCCTGAGCAGTAATGTGAGCCACTGGCTGTACGGGGGCTGAAAGCCTAGGTTTAGGCCCGCACGTTTAAGAGGGTGCTGTGGTACCACGAAGTGTTGCTGCATCTAGGCTGCGATGCCTACTAAAACTGAGGCCACTATCACTCAAAAATAAGGTAAGATCTGAATACAATAGTACAAAATAAGGAAAAGATCGAAATGTAATTCCCCTAACTAACAAAACTTAAAACTCCTCCGTTACAGAGCGGTTATCAAATGACTATTCTTCTAAAATAAGTACGGTTACATTAGTTAAAATTAAATGGCGCCGGGGCCGGGATTCGAACCCGGGCGGCCTGTACGGCCAACGGGTTAGCAACCCGTCGCCCTGGACCAGGCTAGGCGACCCCGGCTCTGGTTTAGGGGGATAGTTCGGGTTTTAAGGGTTTTCGGTTGTTCTAATCGCTCTCACTAAATCTCTGGCTTTCTTGAGGGTTGCTTCATGTAGTTTTATCTGGTTGGCTAAGCTTTCAAGGGTTAGCCTGGTCCAGAGGCTCCACTCGTCTTCAAATTCTTCGAGAACGCTTAGGGTTAAGGTTAGGGATGAGACTACTACTCTATGTGCTAGTATGATCTGGCTAGCGACGCGATCGATGTCTTCGTAGGAAACTGCCTCCTTAGTCTTGATTGCCGCTAATATCTCACTTATCTTGTGTAGGTAGCTGACGACTACGTGGCCGAGGTACTGCCTCGCGTCGTAGGGCGGCGTGCCTATCGCCTTCACCCCCTTCTCGTAGAGTAGGTTGAGGATCTTGGAGAAGTGGGCAAGCTCCTCAGCGGCGTGGACGGCTAGGGCTTGGGGCGGGCCTGCCACATGTTTTGCGATTATCTTGGCTGCCTCGGCGGCTTTCCCGTAGGCTTCCGCATAGAACTTCAGAGCTGAGAGCACTCCCTTAAGAACCTCATAGTTTGTAGACATGGCTTAAATAGTGGGCTGGGCCCTAAAATGAAGAGCTCTGCGAGAGCTTATATCTAGGGGGCTTGCCGGATATTGTAGTGAGGAGTGTCTCGGGGACCTGAGCTGTGATGATTCAACTCCGTGCCGACGGTGTTGGCGCGCGACTGCTGCTCACGCTGGCTGTGATCCTAGCCTGTATTGGCGCTCTGCTCCTCCTGTCTCCGGAGGGGGGTAGGCCCTCGACGGTGGGGGGAGGCTGGCTTGAGCTACGTAATGAGACGGTAGTAATGGATGAGATGGTGGTGCTGAGGAATCGGCTTGAGAGGAGGGTTGTGGACTACGTGTACCTTGTAGTCCCGATGAACACGAGCTTCCAGAAGTGTTACATAGTCTCCATGGAGCCGAGGGAGTATCAGCTGAGGAGGGATGAGGATGGCAACGTATTCGCAGTCTTCAGGATTGAGGCAGAGCCAGGCGAGCGCGTGACCATTAGAGCAGTCTACAGGATTGAGAAGGCCGAGTATCGAGTGCTGTGGGATAGGGTTAATGCGCGGTGGCCCCCGCTCGAGGTGGCTGTTGAGCTGACGGGGCCCACAGCTATGTGGGATACCTATAACGAGACACTGAGGGCTATAGCCGAGGAGCATGGAGCAGGGGCTACGCCGCTCGATGTCGTTGTGGGCCTCGCACAGTGGATTAAGGAACACCTGGAGTACCGAGTGCTGGGGGTCAGGCTGGGCAGCGATCACGCAGTCGTGGAGAGCGGGGGGAGGCTGAAGGTGAGGGGGGATTGTGTCGAGGTGTGCGATGTCTTCGTAACGCTGGCTAGGATCAGGGGGATTCCCGCTAGAGCAGCGTTCGGCTTCCTGCTTACCAGCAGGAGCGAGAGAATGTGGCTGAACTTCACTGCCCGAGAGGAAGGGGAGGAACTGCTGTCGCACTGGGGCGGTCACATGTGGCCTCAGGTGCTAATAGAGCCCGTGGGCTGGGTTGATGTAGAGCTGCTCGAGGGAGGGAGCATTAAGGTAGGGGATTACTCGTGGAGGCACGTGCTCCTGGGTGTGGAGGAGACTAGGTATTATGGGACAGCGCTCAGCAACTTCTGCATCCCAGGCTCCCTCACCCTAGAGTACGTGGAGGTGAGCTTCAGTGGCTAGGTGGCACACGCTCATACTTCTGGCTCTCCTAGCACTGGCGTGCCGCGCCCAGCCCCAGTACTGGGTGGCCCTCAACTTCGACTTGCACTTCAGGCGCGACGGAGTGGTAGTAGTGCGCGCGTTGTTCCACCCATTCACCCTCGAGGGGGAGAGCCTATACGGCAACTCGACGGTGGAAGAGGAGCTGCGGCACGGCCAGAACGTGACGATTAACGAAATAGCCCTGATGTTCACTAATGACCCGGGCTCCCTAAAGTACGTGCTGCTTGAGCCACTTCACCCCGAGGATACGGCAGTTGTCTACTGTGACGTGTACGGGTATGGGAGGTTTGAGGAGCTGAAGGGCGCCTATGTGATCTCCGTCGCAGTGTACCTCAACACCTCTGAGTTCGTGAAGATAGAGGACTCCGTGGTCACGGTAGAAGTCAGGGACAGCTACACGAGCAGGGACCCGCGGAGCTGGATAGACGTCCTGAGAGCCTCATTCGATGAGGGAGTACTCCTGAGCTACTCGTGGCGCCCCAGCCAGGCCGGGGGCCCCTCCCTTAAGGAGGGGGGTGTGCTCATTTGGATGAACCTTAACGAGCCTGAAGCACCTGACTTCTACGTATTTAGGCTGAAGCTGCCTGATTTCAAGCTGGTCAGGCTGCCTTCCGAGCTCCAAGTGAAGATACTGGAAGCTGAGGTAGTGGACTCAATAGTTACAGTGACCCTGGCTGCTGAGAAGGGACAGGGATACTCCTTCGTGAAGCTCATCGATGAGGGGGGCGAGCAGGTTAGAAAGGTGTACCTCAGGGCGGGGGAGACGGCCCGGGTGAGCTTCAAGCCTACAGGCGAGCCTCTCAGGGTGGAAGTGTGGTCGGGACATTGCAAGATAGCTGAGTCGCCGCTTAAGCATGTGAGTACACCCATCTCCTTACTCTCCCCCCGCAGGGCAGCTGGCATAGCGTTGTTAGCCATAGCTGCCACGCTGATAATCATAGCCATTAAGCGAAGAGAACATGGAATGCCTTCAGAGACAGCGGGTTTAGAGAGGGAGAAACCCAGCCCTCGAGAGCTGGAGCTCATCTAAGTGGAGACACGCCTTTAATCTCTTACTTTCCTTTGTGTTATTTATGCAATAAAGAAAATTTTATTGCATAAATGGCTAATTATTCGAAAATAATACAAGTCCCTAAATAGCTCCTCGCCCAGGCTTAGCGAGATGAGCCATAAAATCCTGTTAGTTGCTGGTATAGCGCTGTTATCGCTAGCCTCAATGATAGCATTCGCTGGCGCAGTCTTCCAGACTACCGCGTCTTACTCCGCCTTCGGCGGTATGTACGTCGAGGAGTACAAGAAGCTTGATGTCAGCGTGGGTGGTGTATGGTGGTTCCCCCTGGGGTCACAGCGCGCAGAGAGATACATCGGACTCGGCTGTGACTCTGTCCAGCGCTCCTAACACGGGCTACACAAGCATAACTGCCTTCCACTGGATGCTGAAGCTCGAGATAGAGGCTAATGGCCAGACACCCGCTAACCAGAAGTTCAAGCTTGAGTTCTACAAGCTCAGCAGCGATGGATCTGCAAGCCTCGTGGACACTCTCTATGTCCAGTCGGATGGCGACCCGGCTAGCGGTGAGAAGGCCGTGCTCTTCTTCGACATAGGCTCGACCTCCGAGCTGATTCCTGGTAATGACGTGACATTCCAGCTGGTGATAACTAGAGTGTGAGGTTAGGCAGACGGCTGTTAGCCTCACTATCCTTGGCTTTCTCCCTCTCCATGGCACTCTTGGTACTGCACTTTAAGCCCCGGCTCATAGTGGTTACCTCCTCCTCGATGTTGCTTACATTGAACCCCATGGACGCAGCCTTAGTGGTGGAGGTACCTCCCCACGAGATAAGGGTTGGGGATATCATAGCTTACGTCCAAGCCCAGGGCATGACCCCTCTCACTCGTGATGCACCGCGTAGTGGAGGTCACTAAATATGTTGTCAAGCTCAACAGGACCTTCTTCGTGTATAGGACTAGGAGGGACACTAATCCCGCATCTGATTCGTGGCACGTAACCTCCAGACAAGTCATAGGCAAGGTCATCTTATATCATCTTAGTAATACCTGGCCTGGGCCGACTCCTAGCCCTGCTCCTGAGGTTCTATGTGCCGCTCGTGCTCGCGCTAGTAGCGGTCGGGCTCATGCTCTTGTTCAGGTTCATGAGCGTCGAGAGCGAGGTAGAGGCGGTGACTGGTAAGAGGAGCATCGTGGGCGGGGGGGTTGTGGTAAGACTAGCGTCTAGGGAGGATGTGGACTGCGTGGTGAGGGAGTTATCAAGGAGGTGATTCCACGTGGCTAAGATCTATGAGGATGCGGAGTTCATCGAGCTCCTAGTGTTTAAACGTCTCCGCTCACGAAAGAGGCGATCACGTCACGATCTTAACGCCGAGGACTCGCTCAATTAGGCTGGGAGGCACCGGCCCCACCCTGAGTATCCTGGGCGGCCTAGTGGTGAGGTCTATGACAGTCGAGGGAGGGACTCTAGGCAGAACGCCGGCATCCACCACCAGGTCTGCCTCAGGCAGCTGCCTGGCGGCCTCAGCTGCCTCGTACACTGGAGGCTCGCCGCTCCTGTTGGCGCTCGTGGCGGTGATCGGCTTACCCAGCGACCTTACTATAGCTCGGGGTAGGGGGTGAGGCGAGATCCTGACCCCCACGCACCCCTCCTCCCTCATCACGCCCCTCGGCAGCCTAACGCTGCCCTTAAGCCTTAGTATCAAGGTTACGTGGCCGGGCAGTAGCCTGAGCGCCCTTTCAGCTACTTCGTCAATCACGAATAGCCTCCTCACGGCCTCTGCTGAATCCAGGAATATGGATATGGGCTTGTCCCACGGCCTACGCTTGACATTGAAGACTCTCGTAACTGCCTCCTGGCTGGTGGCGTCCGCAGCCAAGCCGTAGCACGTGTCAGTGGGTATTATCGCTACGCCACCCATCTTCAGCACGCACACGACCTCGTCAGCTACTTCCATGAGCAAGTCTTCCCGATACTTAATCACCCGCACGTGAGCAAGAGCACATGGGAGGTAATAACGGCCGCGCCAACCCTTATATCCAGCTGCGGGGGGCTTAGCACGGGCCCGTGGCCTAGCCTGGAAAGGCGCCGGCCTCCGGAGCCGGAGAACCCGGGTTCAAATCCCGGCGGGCCCGCCAGTACCTTGGCCCTAATAAGCCCTCCTGAAATGCTATTCTCCTCAGTCTCCTCGAGCCTGAAGGGAAGCCTCTTAGGGCTAGTCAGCATCTTCACTATCCAGACCTCGTCAAGCGTCTCTCCCCCTGATGTCCTTAGCAGGTGCAGTGTTCCATTGGGATGCACGTCCACTACCACGAAGTGGTATGCTTTCTCGTAGCTGACCACCCATCACACGCGTGAGTAAGGGTGCTCATACAGCAGCGCGCCGTTCTCCCCTACCGCTTCATTCCGTTTAGAATTGTGTCAAAGCGTGTCTGCGGCAGGGGTTCCCCCCTCCCAATGATCATTGGGAGGCGTTCAGGGGGAACGGGGACTCCCCACATCTTGAGGAGGTTTAGACAGGCTATCACATCCCTATCCCCCTCTAGGCCGCAGCGGGGGCACCTCAGGGGATAGGTGCCCCCCTGAGGGGGGCTATTCACATCGTGGTTGCCTATGCAGGGCACGACCGGAATTAAGAGGCTGTCGCCCGCACCCAGTATCTGTCGATGTGCTCAAGGAAGTCCTCCCACTGGGCTGGGGAGCTACCATCCTCCACCAGATCACCCGTCAACACGACGAAGTCCGGGTTAAGGCGCGCCATCGCCTGAGACACCGCGTCTCTTACAGCCCTGTTAGTCCTGCAGTCACCCCCACGACGAACCTCACGTAGGCTTGCGCAGCTGGAGCTGTCCTGAACGCTAGCTCACCACTCCAGCCACCCTCTCCTCCACAAATAAAATGTAGGTAAGATGTTAGGAGCCAACCCGCTAAGCTTGACGACATGTATGTAGCCGTGAGCACTGGGCGCGGGTAGTGGCTGCCCCGCGCCACATGCCTATAGGCGCTGGGATCGCCTCCCCTTGACACCGTGTCCTAAAACACGAGGTCACCTGAGTTGGACTAGATGTTTCCCACACAATCAGTACTAATCGGCCCGTGTCGCCGATGGCAACTAATCGTATACGGACAGGCCCCTCCTCACCCTTCCTCCACGTCAGTAGCAGGGCTGCCGCGAGTAGTACGGCAGCCGCGATCGCGGCTACCCAACTCCTCTTAAGCCTCAGGGCGATCACCGCTATTCAGGCACGGCTACTCAACTCCGTGCCTCCTGAAAAACTCTAGAGCCTCCCTCGCCTTATCGATGGGAGGCAGCGGTCTGAAGTCCTCCAGCGAGAAGCAGCCCCTATAGCCCCAGCTCCTCAAAACTTCTATTACTCTGCCCCAGTCCACGATACCCCTGTCTAGGGGCGAGGGGCGCACCGCACCCAGCTCGCTGGGATCCCACTCGTAGTTCTTGACGTGGACGTGCTTCACGTACTCCCTCACCACATCTATTTGTAGCGGCAGGGGTAGCCAGCCCTCCCGGACTGAGTTGCCGGGATCGAATATCACTCCCACTGCCTCAGGCTCGAAGCCCCTGAGGAGGTCTTTGAGCATGCAGGTGGAGTGAGCCATGTCACCTCCCCCATGCTGCTCCACCACGGGCACCGCCTCAATGCCCTCGCCCCTGAGGGCGTTGAGTAGCTGGGATAGCTGCCTCCTGAATAACTCTCTCACACCCTCATAGCCCAGCTCCGGGTTGTAGCCAGCCACCTTGATCCTGAAGAGAGGCGCCTCTATGCGGTCAGCTATACGGGCTACAGCCACAGCTTTCCGCACCTCTACATCTCCCCTCTCGCCAGGGTACCCGAGCTTAGCGTACGATGCTAGGCAGCAGATCCCCAGCCCATAATCTTCAGCCATCTTCTTAATCTCCCCAGCCTGGCTTGGCTTAAGCCAGGGAGATAAGTGCACACCATCCTCATGAACCCTCAGCTCGACTGCCCTGTAGCCTATGGAGCTCACCGACGACATAAAGTCCCTCAACTCATACTCCCTGAATATGAGGGAGTAGACGGCTGCCCTCACACCTGGAGAGACGCAAGGCCTCTTAAATGACTGCCTCAGCCGATACGCTTTAAACGGCTGACCCACCCTCTAGGCAGCAATGATAGAGAGCCTGATATGGGTGTTCACAGCCAAGTGCAACCTCGAGTGTAAGCACTGCTATGTGCGTACCAGGTTCTCCAGAGTCCCTGAGCTTGGACTGGATGAGAAGCTGAGGCTCATAGAGGAGGCCAGTGAGCTAGGTGTCGAGTACATCGGCTTTAGTGGGGGAGAGCCGCTTATACACCCTCACTTCCCAGCAATGATAAAGCGCTGCGGGGAGCTGGGCGTATCGGCGGGGACTGTCACTAACGGCACCGCGGTTACTGAGGCGATCGCCAGGCTCCTAGCCAGGCACGAGGTGTGGGTTACTGTCAGCGTGGATGGTGGGGGGCGGAGGGCTCACGAGGCGCTAAGAGGGCTTGGGACCTGGGAGAGGGTGATGAGAGGAATAGCGCTGCTTAGAGAAGCTGGCGTGGAGTTCTCAACTATTATGGCTGTCAGCTCGTTAAACTATAGAGAAGCTGGCAAGTATGTTGAGCTAGCATCCAAGCTGGGAGCAGAGGCTGCGTGCCTCATACCGGTCATGAAAGTCGGCGCGGCGTCTAGCGCTGGGCTGGCGGTTAGCTGGCGTGAGTACGCACAGGCCGTGGAGCTAGCAGTGGAGAAGGCCGAGGAGCTGGGGCTCAGGCTGTCGCTGTGGTGCACTCCTTTCGCTCCAGCGCTCACACGCTCACCGTACGTCAGCTACTGGTCATGCAGACAGGCAGAAGTCATGGATCTCGACCCGGGCGGCAGGGTGCTGCTCTGTGATGTACTGGACTTCGTGTTAACAAGCGTTAAGGGGAGATGCCTGCGGGAGGTGGTGGCGGAGTATGAGGCTCACCCGCTAGTGAGAACCGTCACGAACCCCACTCCACTCCCCCAGCCCTGTAAGAGCTGCCCCTTCTCGGAGTCATGTAGAGGAGGATGCTTCGCTAGAGCGTTCATAGAGAGAGGGACGCTTAACGGCCCTGATCCGCTCTGCCCTCTCGCTGCTAGAGAATTCTCCTGAGTAGCTTCTCAACTGGCTCTCTGTAGGCCTCCTCGAAGCTCTCAGCTACAGGCCTCACCCACACCGTGTGAAGAGGCTTCAAGTACTTGCTCACCTCCCCCACTGTCAGCTTCGTTAACATGCCGAGTGATGTAAGCACGCTGACCGCCTCCTTATACTCACTCCCCTCGAAGAGATCTATGCGGCCTGGGGCGACGGCTAACACGTAGTCCGCCTCTAGGGATCTTGGCGTGGGCGCTGCCGCGTTATTGAAGGACTCCACTACTAAGTCCTCACACTCCCGCTCCAGGAGCTCTAGACATTCATCGGCGCGTGCACCCGCCTCCCGCTCGAGTATCTCCCTCGCCTCGGAGAGACTGAGCTTACGGGGGGCTGGGCGTAGACTACGCGCAACCTCCATCAACTCGTGAGCAAGCAGCAATGGCGCCCTCTTAATGACGTCCTCGCACAGGAAGTGAGCCACCTTGAGCCCCTCAGCGCAACTAGTCACCCTCATCAAGGCTATGTTCAGGGGCTCCTCGACCAGCCCCCCTGCCTTAGCGGGGTCCATCGGTGCTATCAAGACGTCCACCGGGTTTAGTAGCTGCACTCTATCGAGCGTGCCCACCTCCTCCGCCAGCCTGTACGCGTCCTCCCCCACTAAAAGCCCCAGTCTCCTACTGTTAATCACTGTCTGGTATTGGTGCCAAGCCGAGTGGCCTGCGACAGGTTTAGCCGCTAACACTAGCCGCCGCCTTGCCTTCAAGGCCCTTACCAGGCTGAGAGCCAGACTCGTCTTCCCCGAATCTACCTCCAAGTACCCGACTACGAGGAGCCTCATGACTACGCCCCGCAGGAGGGGCAGTCAGGCCTCCTCCTCACCTTTACCTCGGAAAACTCCATCCGGTAGCCGTCGTACAGGATGAGCCTGCCGACAGCTGGCTCGCCAACTCCCGCCAGGATCTTGACCGCCTCAGTCACTTGCATCATCGCCATCAAGCATGGCGTGGCCCCCAGCACTTGAAGGCGCGCGCGGCTGGGCGGGGGCCTGCTCACTAGGCACTGCAGACAGGGTCCCTCGCCGGGTATCACGACCATCATCTGACCACGGAACCCCTCTACAGCTGCATGGATGAAGGGCTTCCGTAGCTTCACGCACGCATCATTCACCAGCAGCCGGGCTTCCCAGTTGTCTAGCCCATCTATGACTAGGTCAGCCTTTGACACGATCTCCTCAACATTATCAGGCGTCACCCTGGTGGCCAACGCGTGAATCTTGACACCCGGGTTGAACTCGGTAAGCTTATGCGCCGCTACCTCCACCTTAAGCCTGCCCAGGTCCCTGATCCAGTATAACACCTGCCTATTCAAGTTGCTCAACTCCACCCTCTCAGGGTCTACCAGCAGTATCTCGCCCACTCCAGCCGCTGCCAAATAGAGAGACGCGGCACACCCGAGGCCGCCCACCCCCACCACCATTACCCTAGCATGCCTTAACCTCTCCTGCCCCTCAATCCCTAAGAGCTTGAGCTGTCTATCGTACCGCTGGAGCCACTCCCGCACGCTCAATGGTCACCACCGCCAAGGGCCTCAGCAGCTTCCCTCGGACTAGCGCCTCTCCTGACCCTCCTCTCTCCAACTACCCAGTACTCGCCGTCATCCCTAACCTCCAGCTTGAATATCGGCGGCTCAGTCTTCACTCTCTCAACAGCCTCTATTAAACCCTTAAACGCCTCATCTCGGCTCCTCGCAGCAACCACGACAGCGAGCACTGGCTCTCCCGGCCTCTTAGCGCCCTTGCAGTGCCTTATCATCACCACACTTAGCCCGTATCGTCTTCCAACTTCCTCAGCGATCTTCTGGAGGTGAGTCTCAGCGTAGGGCTCGTATACCTCATACCTCAGCTCTAGGACCCTGGCACCCTCTACAATACCCTTCACAACTCCGAGGAAAACTGCAACGGCTCCTGTTTCCGGTCCCGCGCTCCTAACAGCCTCCCCCACTACACGCGCTATGTCCACCTCCTCAGCAAGCTCACCCCTGTAGAGGGATCCCCCCGAGACTGGAGGGAGGAGGGCAACCTCCTCTCCTCCCCTTAGGACAGCATCACGATTGACAGCCTTGCCGTCAACAAGCACTATCAGGTGTCCCTCATACTTCATGAACTCGCCGAGCTCAGGATACCTCCTGCCCAGGTAGTTCAAGAACTCACCAACTGTCATGTTCCCACTCACTTCAACTTCCTCGCCGCTCCTACCCGTCATATCCCTTATTATGGAGAAATACCTCAGCCTTACTCTAGGCATCAGTAGACCCTTAAGCAGCGACCCTTAAAGTTCGCCTAGCTGAGGGCTAACTTAACGGGCTACTAGCCTGGATCCTCGTCCCCAAACATCTCCACAACCTTCCTGATAGCGTACCTCAACGTTCAGTACACGCTGAGTCGTGAACGCACTGAAGGTACGTCTCCACCTCTGCGGTTTTGAGAGCCAAGCCCGTTAACTCACGACACATGATCACCTCCCACCTCTCCCTAAGGGCCCTTGTGTACCCATTGGTCTTCCTTCACATAACCCGCCGGCTCTCTCTGCTATTCTCCCTGCCATATTTAAGGCCGATCGCCATTACAGCACCTGAGATGGTGCCGCATGTGAAGCCATTCAGAGAGAATCCCTCAGAGCTCACTCGGGGGAGGGAAAGTGTGCTATGAGGAGTTTAGGGCTTATAGAGATAGGAGGCTAGGGAAAAAAGTGAATTAAGCGAGTACGCTTACTCTGACGCGCTGGCTAGCCTGACCAGTCTCTCCCAGAACTCCTCCACGTCCCTTCTCAGCTGGTCTAACACCCACTTGTTCTCAGGCTGCAGTAGGTGCCTAAACCTGCCCTGAAGCTTAATGTAGTCCTCTATCGGCCTCGGCTTCTTCACCATCACGGTTATCCTATACCTGCCATCTTCGTACTCGTATAGCGGCCACATCCTGGTCATTACAGCCAGCCTAGCTACCTCTATTGTCCTCGACGGATCAAAGCGCCAGCCAGTGGGGCATGGGCAGAGATAGTGAAGCACAGTCGGCCCCTCTACTGAGGCGGCCTTAACTATCTTGTTATACATGTCGACGGGGAACGCGGGGTTGAGAGTGGCTGCATACCTAACTCCGTGAGCTATAGCTATGCCTAGCAGGTCCTTCTTCCTCTCCATCTTGCCTGGTATAACTCTCCCGGCAGGGCTCGTAGTGGTGGCAGCGCCGCGAGGGGTGGCGCCGCTCCTCTGAATGCCTGTGTTCATGTAGGCCTCGTTGTCGTAGCATATGTAGATCATGTCGTGGCCTCTCTCCAGTGCGCCGCTCAGCGCCTGCAGGCCTATGTCGAAGGTGCCGCCGTCCCCACCGAAGACTATTATCTTAGGCCGCTTAATCCCTCTCTTCTTCTCCAGTATCCTGAATGCCGCCTCTATGCCAGAGGCCGTGGCCGCCGCGTTCTCAAACGCGTTATGGACCCACGGCACGCGCCAGCTGGTGTAGGGGAATATAGTCGTGGCCACCTCGAGGCAGCCCGTCGCAGTGACTACCACCTTGGGGCCTGGGACCGCCTTTAGGACTATCCTCACGAGGGGCGGTATGCCACAGCCAGCACACAACCTGTGGCCAGGGGCGAACAGCTCTTCCCTTGGTATTTCCTTAATAGACTTCACCTGGCCCGCCATCCTACCTCACCCCCAACCATAACTCCCTCTCCTTGACTACACCAGTCTTAGCCGCCTCAAAGGCGGCCCGGAATGCGGCTTCCACCTGGTCTGGAGTTAAGTCCCTGCCGCCCAGGCCGTATATGGCGTTTATCAGGAGGGGCCGCTCTCCCTCATTGTATAGGGCTGCTGCGATGTCCATAAATAGCTGAGCTCCTGGGCTACCGAAGCTATAGCTCCTGTCCATTATGATGGCTGCCTTGACGCCCCTTAGCCGCTCCACTATCTCCTTCTCTGGGAATGGCCTGTACAGCGTTAAGCTTAGCACGCCGACCTTCTCCCCCCTCTCCCTCATCCTCCGTGCAACGTACCTAGCAGTGCCCGCTGACGAACCCAGTATCACCATTGCCACCTCGGCATCCTCCATCCCGTATTCCTTCACGGGTGCATACCTCCTGCCACTTATCCTCTCATACTCCTTGAAGACCTCCAGTATGACTGGATAGCTATTCTTCATCGCCTCGGCCTGAGCTCTCTTGAACTCGTAGTAGTAATCGTAGAGGGCGAGTGGACCATAAGTCATCGGCCTCTCCACATCTATCGGGTTCACAGGCTCCTTCGGGGGCAGGAACTTCCTCACATCATCATCGCTTAGGACGTAGAGGCCCTCGAGTGAGTGGCTGAGGATGAAGCCGTCGAGGTTTATAATTGTGGGTAGCAGCACCCGCTTATCCTCTGCGATCTTGAAGGCCTGTATCGTTAGGTCATACGCCTCCTGCACGTTCTCGGCGAAGAACTGTATCCACCCCGTATCACGTGCAGCGTACGCATCGTCATGGCTGCAGTGGATGTTTATGGGCGCTGAGAGAGCTCTGTTGGCCAATGCCATCACTATGGTGGTTCTCATGGAGGAGGCTATCCAGAGTATTTCATACATCAGTGCTAGGCCCTGGCTAGCAGTTGCCGTGAACACCCTAGCGCCGGCGAGTGATGCGCCAACACACGTGGATAGGGCTGAATGCTCGCTCTCGACTGGTATGAATGCAGCATTTAGCTCGCCATTATTCACGTACTCGGCAAGCCTCTCGACTATTATCGTCTGAGGAGTTATCGGGTATGCAGCGATCACGTCCACGTCCGCCTGCTTAACTGCGTAGGCAACTGCCTCATCGCCAGTCATGCCAACCCTGCGCTGCCCCTTAACACGGGTCACGGCTGCCACCCTACTCACCCCCCTCCGGGACCATCGTAATCGCCTTTACTGGACACTCGTTCGCGCATATCCCACAACCCTTGCAATAGTTGTAGTCTATCTCAACGCTGTCGTCCTCATGCCTTATTATCGCAGGCTCAGGGCAGTAGACCCAGCACAGGAGGCACTTAATACACTTAGACTTATCGAGAACAGGCCTTAAGGCCCTCCAGTCACCAGTCCTATAGCGCACCGAGTTGCCGGGCTCAGGCACTATGCATCCTATCTCCAGCTCCCTCCAGCTCATGAGCTTAGACAACTTCTCTCACCTCCCCAAAAGCTCTCTTAATCGCCTCAATGTTCTTCTCGACTATCTCGGGGCTCTTAAATCTCTCCTTAACGGCCTCTAGCACGCTCTCGAGCTTGACAAGGCCTGATGCTTTAGTGAAGGCTCCTAGCATCGGAGTATTATAGAGTGGGCGGCCGAAGACGTCCAGCGCTATGGTGAAGGCGTCTACGCTCCACACCTTAAGTTCCAGCTCTCTAGCCCTTCTCAGTAGCTCTCCATCCACCTCCTTGGCGTTGACCACGAGAAGTCCTCCCCTCTTAACCCCGGCTAATATTGTGTCGTATGCCCTCTGGAGCCCTGGGTCTATGACAACTATGGCATCTGGATTGTAGATCCCAAAGTGTTGCTCGATGGGCTCATCGGAGATCCTGGTATAAGCCCTCACCGGCGCACCACGCCTCTCGGGTCCGAACTCTGGGGCGTGGTACACGTATTTGCCCTCGAGCAGGGCGGCGCGTGCTAGGAGGTCGCTGGCGGTCACTACGCCCTGGCCGCCTCTTCCGTGCCAGCGAACCTCATACAGCATCTTCTCGCCGCGTTTTCGAGAGAGGAGCGATATATATGGGTTAGGGGGAATGGAGCAGGTGATATCCCGCGCAGTAAACTCCGATAAGAGCAGCGTTAGTATCGCCCTGCAGCGGCATCCTTTTTAGGGGGGTGAAAGCCTGTGCCCCCACATGACGAGTTGCACGAACTGCGGCACGAGCCTGAAGTTCATAGGTTATTTCGTCTCGTGGAGAGATGGCAAGGGGGTCTTCAACACCGCGAGGCGCGTGTATTGCCCCCGCTGCCGCAGACACTACTGGCTACTTAATCACAGAGAGTTAGTGGATATCAGGGAGTGTTCAGACCCTCGTGCTCTGTGAAACTCACAGCGCTTGAGGTACAGTATTTTAGGAAGCAGAGGGCTTTATACGCGGTGGAAGCGATGGGGGAGAGCTTAGCTGAGGAGGTGATCAACACGCTGGCTCAGGTGCAGCGCGAGATTGAGCGCACATTCAGGGACCTCTGGACTAAGATAGCGTCTGAGAGGCCCATTCAGCTAGGTACCTGGGAACCTCCAGCTGATGTCATAGACAGGGACGATGAGGTTGTGATCTACGTGGACGTACCCGGCTTCTCAAAGGATGACATCAGGGTCAGAGTGACCGAGGATAGTGTTGAGGTAAGGGCTGAGAGGAGGGAGGAGGGGGAAGTTGAGGGGAGGTATGTGATTAAGCAGAGGGTGAGGGAGTCTCTTTACAAGAAGATCGAACTACCGGTGAAGGTCAGGCCTGAGCAGGCTAGAGCTCGGCTGGAGAACGGAGTCTTAGAGATAAGAATTCCTAAGAGTGAAGTAGCCCGCGAGGTACAGGTAGTGGTTGAGTGAGACGAGGTGCGGTGAGGTATAGGAGGGTAGCACTAGGCGGTACTTTTTCCCTCCTACACGCGGGACATAGACATCTCATCCGGCTTGCCCTAAGTGTGGCGAGGGAAGTCGTAGTGGGGGTCACGAGCGACGAGTTCGCTCGCAAATTAGGCAAGAAACACCCCATTGAGCCTTACGAGGTACGCGCCCTACGCATCATCAGGTACTGTCTAAGGAAAGCTAGGAAGGGGCAGAGAGTGATAGTAACGCCGATAGACGACATCGAGGGGCCTGCGGGCCGTGACCCCGCTATCGAGGCCATAATAGCTACTGAGGAAACTCTCGTGAATGCGCTGAGAGTAGCGCTCAGGAGGGTGAAGAGGGGGATGAGGCCGCTAGACGTAGTGGTAGTAGAGCCTCTGCTCGGCCCCGATGGCGAGCCCCTATCGAGCACTAAGGTCTGGAGCTCTCTTCAATACTCTCCTAGCTATGCGCATAAGCGTGAAGTACCAGGCCGCGACCCATGCAGCATAGGCAGTCATTCCAAGCACTGAGCGAAGAAGGCTTAGAGCTACCCACCTCATGATTAAGGCCTCGACTAGGTATACTAGCGCGATGAGCGATGCCCATATTGCAGCCATAAGCGCAGATATTACTAACAGCGCTCGCAAGTATCACCACCTAGGCACTAGGAGCGCTGATGCTAGCGCCATTAGACTGCTGACAGCCCCTAGCCCTACTAGCCGCATAGCGACCTCACGCTCAGAGAGCGGCCCGTCCAGCGCTAATATAATGCGCGTGAGGGAGATGGGGGCCCTCAAGCTTCTCGAGGCAGCTAGCCTATAGTCCGGCAGTATCCTGACGGGTCTCTCCTCCATGGCTCGGTGCTCCTTAAGCCCCCTCACAGAGCCTATCACTAGGGCGCCGTTCAGTATGTGGGGCATTAGCGCGATCATCGCGATAAACTCGGTGTGCGTGAGGAGAGCGGCGGCCCCGATGTAGGCGCCTACGAGGAGGCTTCCAGAGTCGCCGTTGAGGATGCGCGCAGGCCACTTATTGTACGGCAGGTAGCCAACTAGGGCGCCCACTAGGGGGGCCAGCAGGATCCCCGCTTGAGGGTCGCTATAGATCACGTGTGTTGAGATCATTAAAGCAAGGGTGGCTAGGAGTGTAGAGGCGGGCATTACGCCATTAAAGACGTCAAGCATGTTCACTACATTGGCGGGCCCGGCTACGGCAAGGGGTAGCAGGAGCCAGTAGATTATCGTCAGCCTAAGTCTCCCCAACACTGGGACTAATGGGCGCCCCAGCTGTACTTGAGCTGGCCATACGGCGTGTGCGGCCACCACAGGCAGCACAGCGAGCAGAGTTAGCGCGGTCTTCGTTAAGCCGCCCAGCACCTTGAAATCATCAACTAGCCCCACCAGGAAGGCAGTAGTCGCCACTAGCGCGAGTGTAGTGGTCTGAGGCAGCAGGCTGGGGTGAAGTAGCACCAGGAGAAGTAACGAGGGCGTAATAGCGATGTATAGCGCAACTCCTCCCGAGTATGGCACGAGCGGCCTACCAGGCTTGTGCACGTCAGGCCTCACGTGGCCTATGGCCCGCATCGCCCTCGCAATGAGCGGAGTGGCTAGGTAGGCGATGGCTGCCGCGAACAGGGCTAGTGAGGCCTCAGCTGTGCTCACCACATCTCTCACCCAGCAGGGCAGCTGCTATCAGGGGGAACACTATTGTTGCATCTCCCGGCACGGTCACGTGCTTGGCGCTGGGCTTGAGCTTGCCCCAGCTTATGGCCTCCCGCGTCCTAGCGCCGCTCAAGCTGCCGTCCAGCTCGGTCGCAGTGGTTATGTACACCGCATAGTCAAGCCCGCCCCTGAACTGAGCCCACCATATCACATGGTGCTTGCTGATTCCCCCACCGAGCACGATTGCTCCCAGCTTCTTAGACTCGAAGACTATGTCGGAGATCCTGGCCAGATCTCCCACTATGTCCAGCTCGATTTTGAGGCCTGTTGAGCGGCCAGCTTCGTTGAAGGTGAATATAGCGGTGCCGAAGGCTGAGTCTACAATTCCGGGGGAGAACACCGGCACTCCTTTTGCTGCTGCCGCCGCCAGGATGGAATTCTCATCTCTCAGCCTGAGGCCAGCCTCGTGGAGCAGCTCACTGGGAGTCCACCTACGCTTCCTTGTGACCAGCTCCTCTAGGAGCCTGTGCACAAATTCCTCGATGAGGGGCCCGTAGCTCTCCCTCGGGACTAGCACGTTCCCTAGCCTGTGTACACCTAGCTCGGCTAGCATCGCGTCGTCGAGCTCGAACTCCCCCCTGTAGTATACGCCGCCTAGAGCTCTCGCCACGTCATGGTCTAGTGTGCCGCCCGTAGTTATTATCGCGTCCACCACGCCTTCCTGTACGAGAGTGGCTATTACACCCCTGAGGCCTGTGGCGACGAGATTGGCTGTGAAGGCCATGAACACTGTGCAGTCCGGGTCTTGTACCATGTCGCTTAAGATCCTGGCAGCTCGCGCCACGTATCGAGAGCTGAAGCCCCCCATCCTCTCATAAGCTTCCATGAGCTTGAGGGCGAGCGGAGCCAACCTCTTAAGCTCCTCTCTCCCTATGTCCTCAACCCGCTCCCTTAGTAGTTCCTCCCTGACCCTGCTCAAGCTCACTCCCTCACGTACAGGTATATTCTGTGCGACCTGCCGCCATCCCGGAACTCCACGATCTTCTTAGGCTTCCAGCCAACTACCTCAAAATCATGAGACACTATCCTAGTCCCGGGCTTCGCCTCCCTCTCCAGCTTAGGCCTCAGCCTCTCATTTACTGATGTGAGAAGGTAAAGGAATATGACATCGGCGGGGGGGAGCCTGAGCTCGAAGAAGTTGCCGTGTATTATGAGCACCCTATCCCTGACACCCTCCTTAATTGCGTTAAGAGCCGCTTTACTGACGAGGTCGCTGCGGAGCTCAATCCCTATAGCCCTAGCTCCGAATTCCTTAGCAGCTACTACAAGAACCCTGCCATCGCCGCAGCCGAGGTCCAGCACAGTCTCCCCCGGCTTAAGGCCGGCTACTCTCAGCATCTCCCTTACAACCTCCATGGGCGTCGGCACGAAGGGCACGGAGATGTAATAGCCCATGCCGATCACTCAGGATGGAGGTTAGGTGGGGGAGGGGAAAAACTTTGCCGCTCTCTCGCTCCGTATCGCTTTGTGCCTTTCCGGTAGGGAGCGTTTCATCGCAGTCTTCCTCTAAGTCTGCAGGAGGAAGATATCGAGGATGGCTTTGGGGGAGTTCATATAGCAGATGGGGGTGTTAATCTCCAAGGTGGGCGGCGTGCTGGTAGAGGTGAACTCGGCCTACTCCTCGGCGAGCGCGAGAATAATAGCCAGTGACCTAGGCCTAGACGTACACACCGCGTCAGCCTACGTAATAGCCCTGAGGGGGCTCAGAAAACGGTGTAAAAATACAGCTAAAGTATTGATGATTAAACTGCTACTGCTTCGAAGCCCGTAGCCGACATTTAGCGTGACTGAAATCGTCTCATGAACTCCTTGTTCTCACGACAGAACTTCCTGAAAGCCTCCCTGCTGAGCGCATCAGCCTCCCAGTTGAGGTTGCGGGGGATCCATTCAAACTTCACCTGCTTGAAGTTCCTCAACAGCCTCACCACCTGCCCGTACAAGGGCCTTATCCTCGGGCTCCTGACCGCATATAATCCGCTGAGCTGCCTTATAGCAAGTTGGCTATCACCCCGCACTACAAGCTTTCCCTCCACATAGCCGTGCTCAACAAGCCACTCTAGCGCTCTGATGAGAGCTGTGTACTCCGCCACATTATTCGTAGCACCCTCACCCACGGCAGCCACTCCCGAGCCCTTATGCAGGCGCCTATCCCCCCTATATATGACGAAGCCGTAGGTGGCCACGCCCCCAGGATTTATCGGCTCACAGGCACCATCAAAGTATACCACTATTATGTCGCCGCCCTTGCTCGCCTTAACCCCTCCGAAGCTGAGATGCGGCATTCCCCATCCACTAGCTAACAGCTTATAACTCGGGAATGGAGCCGGGGCCGGGACTCGAACCCGGGAATAAGCCGGTCTGCAGCCGGCCGCCTTAGCCTCTCGGCCACCCCGGCCAGTGGTTAATGGACCTTCAGACTTTAAAAGCTTTGAGGTATTGAAGCATACCTATAGGTGATAATAGCGACTGGCCCTGCTGCCACTCATGATCTCATGGCACGCTCTAAAGTTTAAACAAGTGAGCGGCAAGGACAGGCGGTGAAGAGTGTTAGAGAGTTAAGGGACTTAGCGTGGCAGAGGATTAAGATACTGCTCAGGCTGGCTGACAACACTATTAGGAGCGATGAGGCGCTCGCTAGACGTTACGTAGAGCTAGCTTTTAGGATAGCAGCTAAGGCCCGCCTGCGGCTCCCCCGATCCCTCAAGAGGAGGTACTGCAGGAGATGTAAAGTCCCCCTAGTGCCAGGCTTAACTGCTCGTGTCAGGATAAAGGGAGGCGAAGACGGCCGGCTCATAGTGACCTGCCTCCGCTGCGGATATGTACGCAGGTATCCGCTAAGGAAGCGCTCAACTTAAATAAGCGCTGAGAGCTGTGGACGCGGTGATGAGCCCAGGCGAAACTGAGATGTGAGGATTTCGGCCTTGGCTGACGATACCTCCATTATCTGTTTCCCTCCAACTGGCGAATTCTGTTAATCACTTATAGAGGATGTTTTCGGGAAGGGCGCCTTAATCGAGAGGCAGAAGGCAGAGCTCTTGAGGAAGGTTACCGTCTCGATAGTTAAGGAGACCGGCTAGCCTCAGCACTACACCTGGGTGATAACACGTGAGGTTCCAGAGGAGAACTGGATGGTGGATAGGCTTACCGTGCCTGAACTGAAGGTCGAGCTTAAGGCGGAAAGGGAGCAGTGAAGACTTCAGTCTTGAAGGAGCTTCAGGACAGAGCAGCACACTTCTGATGTGAAAGCGTTCTATTAACGTTAGCCGAATATCTGGGTGTGGAGATTGACTTAATCTCTAAGATAGCCACATACGTAGGAGCGGGGGTATACGTTCTTAGGCGAATATTTTAAATGAGGACTCCAGCTAATGCTGGAACGGGTGCTGTTAGTGCGCGCGATAGTGAGGGGACAGTGCCCTAACTGTGGGGGCCCCATCTCCGATGATAGGCTGGAGAAGGGGCTCCCTTGCGCAGACTGCCTGCCCAAGCCCTCACCTGAGCTGCTCGAGCTGGCGGACAGGGGGGATAGGTTGAGGTTCCTGGAGGAGTTGTGCAATGAGTTATCAAAGGCAGGCAGGCTTAAGGGCTACAGGAGGATACTCGAGGAGGAGGAGGCCCTTAGGGAATTTGAGCAATTCTTCGAGAGAGCACTCGGCAATAGGCCTTGGAGCGCTCAGAGGACTTGGGCTCGTAGAGTGCTGGGCGGCAAGTCCTTCACTATACTAGCGCCGACTGGCGTTGGGAAGAGTGTGTTCGGCATCATAATGGCCCTGTACTTGGCCTCGAGGGGAGCTAAGTGTTACCTAGTCTTGCCGACCAGCGTGCTCGTTAAGCAGGCTAGCGAGAGGGCTGAGGCTTATGCCGAGAAGCTCGGGGCTGAGGTCAGGATTCTGGCGTACTTAGCTAAGAGCGGTAAGGCTAGAGAAGAGTTGTTAGAGAGGATTAAGAGCGGCGACTATGATGTGCTGATAACTACCTCTCAGTTTCTGGCGCGCCACTTCGAGTTACTTGAGGGCTCTCACTTCGACTTCATATTCGTTGATGACGTGGACGCCGTTATGAAGTCCTCCAGGAATATCGATAAGATCCTAGTGTTGCTCGGCCTGCCTTCCGAGGCTGTTGAGGAGGCATACGAACTCGTAAAGCTCAAGCTGAAGGTGGCGGCGGCTCTCTCCAGCAGGAGGGGAGTTCCGCCCGAGATGAGGGAGGAGCTTGAGAGGTCTAGGGAGAGGCTTAGAAAAAGGCTAGAGGGGCTGAGGATCGGGACGCTGGTAATATCCACTGCTACAGGCCGCCCCAGGGGGCTTAGAGTCAGGCTGTTTAGAGAGCTTCTAGGATTCGAGATAGGCTCGAGAGCTGAGTTGCTGAGGAACGTCGTAGACGCATACTCTCTAGTGGAGGAGGGCAGCGTCGAGGAGAGGGTAGCCGAGATAGTGAAGGCATTAGGGAGGGGAGGGCTTATCTTCCTACAGCCTGGCGTGGGAGAGGACTATGTTAAGAGGTTGCTAGCATTATTGGAGGAGAAGGGGATTAAGGCTGCGCTAGTGACATCTAGGAGCAAGGAGGCCCTTGAGGCTTTTGAGCGGGGTGAGCTGGATGTCTTAGTGGGCTACGCAATATATTACGGCCTCCTCGTGAGAGGTGTAGACCTCCCGCACGTTATAAGATACGCTGTGTTCGCCGGGGTTCCTCACTTCCGCTTCACAGCAGAGGTGAGCGAGGCTGGCCCCCTCAGGCTCCTCCAGCTGGCTCAGGTCCTCAGGAGCGTGGTCACAGGCGATGAGGGAAGCGCGCTTGATAGACTCACTGCCAAGCTCAGGAGGCAGCTAGCCAACTTGGAGGCAGCCGCTTTCCAGAGGCTTTCTGAGGCCCTAGTTGAGGGCGTTAAGCCTGAGGGCTACTTGGGCTACCTCTACGAGCTCTTTGAGGAGTTGAGGGAGAGGCTTAAAGACCTCCTCTCACGGAGGGAGGTGCTTGAGGCCTTAGAGGCACGTACGCTAGCCTCGATAAGGTTCGTGGATGGCAAGCCTTACCTCCTGCTCCCTGACGCGCCTACCTATTTACAGGCTTCGGGCAGGACCTCCAGGATGTATGCAGGGGGCATATCCAGGGGGCTTGCAGTAGTTGTAACTGACGATGAGAAGCTGCTGAGCGCATTGATGAAGCAAGTCAGCTGGTACGTCGACGAGGTATCCTGGACAAAGTATGAGGAGCTAGATCTAGGCGAGATTCTCAAGGAGATAGACGAGGACAGGAGGAAGATAAGGGACTTGTGGGAGGGCAGAGTTAAGACCGGAGTCAGGGACCTCGTGAAGACCGCGCTGGTCGTGGTAGAGTCGCCCACTAAGGCTAGGACGATAGCCTCGTTCTTCGGCAGGCCGTCTAGGCGCAGGATGGGTAACATCAATGTCTACGAAGTCAGCGTGGGCGACTACATCCTTCTCATAGCCGCGAGTAAGGGTCACCTCCTAGACCTAGTCACGGATGAGGGCTTCTACGGCGTCGTAACGCAGGATGGCCGCTTTATTCCAGTTTACTCGACGATAAAGCGCTGCAGGAAGTGTGGCGAGCAGTTCACTGAACTCGGAGAAGGAGGGGTCTGCCCGTACTGCGGTTCAGAGAACATCGTGGATCAGCTTGACACTATAAACGCCCTTAGAGAGGCGGCAAGGGAGGTAGACCTAGTGCTCCTCGCCACTGACCCTGATACTGAGGGTGAGAAAATAGCGTGGGACCTCTACCTACTGCTGAGCCCCTACACCGGCGAGATAAGGAGAATCGAGTTCCACGAGATAACTAGGAGGGCCTTCGAGGAGGCATTGCGGAATCCCAGAGCCATAGATATGAGGAGAGTGGAGGCGCAGCTGGTCAGAAGGATAGAGGACAGGTGGATAGGCTTCTCGCTCAGTCAGAAACTGTGGACCGAGTTCGGCAGGAGGTGGCTCTCCGCTGGGAGGGTTCAGACCCCAGTGCTAGGCTGGGTGATAGAGAGGTTCAGGAAGGCTAAAGATAGTATAAAGCCCGTCTTCAGGTTAAGGCTTGAGAACGGGCTCACGCTGAGCTTCGAGTGCGAGGAGCTCGAGAAGCCAGCGAGAGAGATAGCTAAGGAGCTGAGGGATGGCGTCGTCGTCATAGAGCAGCTAGGAGTTGAGTTAAGCAAGATACCGCCTCCCCCGCCCTTTACCACTGATGCTATGTTGAGGGAGGCGGCCGCCTCCCTCAGAGTAGGTGTTGATGACGTCATGCGGATAGCGCAGGAGCTCTTCGAGATGGGTCTCATTACATACCACAGGACGGATAGCGCACACGTCTCAGGCGCGGGGATAGCGGTAGCTAAGTCGTACATAGCTGAGAAGCTGGGCGCAGAGCTCTTCGTCGGCCGCTCTTGGGCCCCGCCTGGGGCTCACGAGTGTATCAGGCCTACTAGACCTTACGACGCTGAGACACTCAGGGCACTCGTCAACCAGGGTATCATACAGCTAGTCAGGCCACTGACTCAGCTACACTACAGGCTGTATGACCTAATATTCCGTCGCTTCATAGCTAGCCAGATGAGGGAAGCCGTGGTAAGAGTAGCGAAGTATAGGGCCTCCACACCCTACTTCTCTAAGGAATTCACCACGTACGTTGAGGTAGTAGAGCCGGGCTTCACACGAGTGTACAGGCCGTTCACGTTAGCCACGATAGAGCCCGGCTCCTATAGGATAGTCGAGGTTAGGCACAGGAAGGTACCCACGATACGCCTCTATACCCAGGCTGACTTGGTTGCCCGGATGAGGGAGGAGCGCATAGGCAGACCCTCCACTTACGCTAAGATAATATCCACGCTGCTGGCCAGAAGGTATGTTGTTGAAACTAAAAGGCGCCGCCTCTTACCAACCAAGCTGGGCATGAAGGTCTACGAGTACTTGGAGAGGAACTATGAGAACCTAATATCGGTGCAGAGGACTAGGAAGGTAGAGGAGATGATGGACAAGGTCGAGAGGGGTGAGTTAAACTACCTAGAGGTCCTCAGGGAGTTCTACGAGGAGGTGAGGACTATTGCGTCAGTGCAGTAGTGCTGCGCGCGCCCTATTCGTCGGGCGATTCCAGCCCTTCCACTATGGACATCTCAGTGCGCTGAAATGGATCCTGGAGAGGGAGAGGGAAGTCGTGGTAGCTGTGGGCAGCGCACAGTACTCTCACAGCTTTAAGAACCCATTCACCCTAGGCGAGCGGCTCGAGATGATCGCTGCAGCCCTTAAGGAGGAAGGTCTCTGGAGCCGCGTCATACCGGTGGGCGTGCCAGACACCGATGGTAGACACTCGCTATGGGTACAGTTAGTGATCTCGTACTCGCCCCGCTTCACGAGAGTATACACCAACGAGCCTCTAACCCGAATGCTATTCGAAGAGGCTGGCTATGAGGTGAGAGGCATACCCTTCTTCAAGAGAGAGCTGTACGAGGGGACTCGGATAAGACGCTTGATAGCCCAGGGGGGCAATTGGGAGAGACTTGTGCCGCCAGCAGTGGCTAGACTGATTAAGGAGGTGGGGGGAGTAGAGAGGCTGCGACGACTCTGGGAGATGGATCAAGAGAAAAAAGCGAGGGGAGGGGGGGCGCGCCCTACTCCTCCACTATAATGTTAGATGGCGAGAAGCCCATTTCTATCAGTAGCTCTCTGACCCTGTACCTGTGGTCCCCCTGAAGCTCAATCCTCCCATTCTTGGCAGTCCCTCCACATGCTAACTTGCTCTTAAGCTTAGACACTAGTTCCTTGTGGTCGAAGAGTTTCTCGTCAATCCCCTCTATAATAGTCACTTGACGCCTCCTTCCTCGCCTCTTTTCAACCCTTATCTTGATTACTTCTTGCTCCTTGAATACGTCCTTGAATATATTCTCCAATATGTCGCTCATTATCCCCTTGCCCAGTCCGCTCTGGGTATGCTCTCCACGCGACATTATAAAAGCCTTGCCCCATCTCCAAGCTGGGAAGGAAAGCCTTATTTTATCGCCTCACGGGGGGCTTGTGAGTGGAGAGCCATGGCGCGTATCCCCTATGTGAGGCAGGAGGTAGAGGTGCCCGATGGAGTTAAGGTGAGTGTAGAGGGCAAGCGTGTCAGAGTAGAGGGGCCCCTCGGCAGCGTAGAGAAGGACTTCTCACACGCCAAGGATATCCTCATAGGCTTGGAGGACGGCAAGGTTGTGCTAGAGGCATACTTCGTGAATAAGAAGGGATATGCGCTGGTCAACACGCTGGCCTCCAAGATAAGGAACATGATAGTGGGGGTCCAGAGAGGCTTCAGGTACAAGATGAAGATAGTGTATGCACACTTCCCCATGTCGGTTAAGGTGGATGAGAAGGGGGGGTTAGTGATAATCGAGAACTTCCTAGGCAGGCGAGATAAGATACGGGCTAAGATAGTGCCCGGGGCTAAAGTGCGTGTGGAGAAGGATGACGTGATCGTGGAGGGCGTAGACGTGGAGGCTGTTGCGCAGACAGCCGCTAACATCCATGAGGCAGCCAGGCTTAGGGGGAAGTACCGGCTGTGTCCCCATGGGCGCGAGGGTGGGCCCGGCGTACTGGACGGGATATACGTCTATGCTAAAGAGCACATCAAGTAGTTATTTCTTGTACCTCTTCGGCCTGAGGTCTCTGCTCTTACACCTCCTGCATCTCTCAGCGTCCCACGAGTTCCTAGCTCCACACCTCCTGCATATCTTGACCTTGAAGTTGTGGTCGAGCGCTAGCTGTAGTTTAAATGGGTCTCTTATCGGCATACCTTGCTCTCGATCCCCTAGAGAGCTTAAAAACCTTACCACTCACTCTGACCACGCTTTGGCTGGAGCCTCCCTAATGCACCCTACTACAGTCTTAAATAGAGCGGAGCGATAGAGACAAGCGACTATGGAGCTGAAGAGGATAGGATGGCGGCACTTCGAATTCGCGGCACCCCTGGACTGGGACATAGTGGCTGAGGGTAGCTCGCGCGGCGTCTTCTTCTTCAGGGTATCAGATAAGTACAGGCCCAGGCTTGAGGTCAGATGGGAGAGGATTCCTTTCGAGAAGGCGGTGGGGCCTGAGGAGATGCTGAAGCTCTTCAAGGATGAATGGGAGCGGAGGCTCAAGGAGTACAGGAAGAGGGGGGTAAAAGCCGAGCTTAAACACGTGTACAAGGAGGAGATCAGCGTGCGAGGCCATGAAGGGCTGCTCTGGGCTTTTAGAGTGGGGAGAGAAGCCGCGCTAGCCGCCTTATGGTACTGCGAGAAGAGTGAGAGAGCAGTGACCCTCGTCTACACCCCTGAGAGGCTGGACGAGGGGCTCCCATTCTTCAGGAAGCTCCTCGAGAGCTTCAAGTGTCACTACGAGTCGCCAAGCGAAAAGGCTCTTTGGTCACTGCTACTCTTCAACATCTACCTGCCCCAGAACTACAGACTCTCCGCAGCCAGGTTTACAGCCGCTCTCTCCTATGCTATCTTCAAGAAGCCTGAGGAGTACGTGTACCTACTGGTAGGCTACAGCGGGCTCGCAAGCACCATCCTAAGGAGGTACAAGAAGGGAGTGAAGGAGTGGTTCGAGAAGACACTCAAGAAGGAGTTCGGCAGCGGCCTAAAGGTCCCATTACCCAAGCTGAAGTATGAGGAGGAGGATAAAACTAAACTTAAGTTCAGGGGCGAGAGCTTCGCCATACCCAGGTCTAGGAGGCGGGTGTTCAGTGGCAGAGTGTGGCATGATGAGCAGCTGAATAGGGTGCTGGCGGTCGCCACGCTCTACGAGCTTAGGTATGAGGAGGAGGCGGTGAGGGTCCTAGGTGATGTGTTAAAGCAGCTGGCGGGGCCCGCGCGCAGCCCGATTACAGCGCCGGCCTAGCCATCAGGTAGGCATCCTCGCCATCTAGGTAATAGCCCCTTAACACCTTAACGGGTTTAAAGCCAAGCTTACGATACAGGTTTATGGCAGGGGTGTTCGAGACCCTCACCTCCAGGTAGTACTCATCTACGCCATAGACCTTTCTGAGCGCCTCCATCGCCTTAACCATCAGGCTAGTGCCCACTCCCCTTCTCCTCATCTCTGGCACGACCGCTATTGACACTATGTGCCCTTGCCTCCCCACGCCCTCCTTCGTGTAAAGCCTGCCGGTCTCCACCCTGCACATGACGTAGCCTATGACCTCACCCCCCATCTCCGCTACCAGGAATGCCTTGGGGAAGTTCTCATGGTGAAGCTTGAAGAAGAAGGGGGGATAGTTCTCGGGGAGGTTCTGCCTGTTTATCCTTATAACAGCATTGAGGTCCTCGGGCCTGAACTCCCTGACTACATACTCGCCCTCCCCCTCCCTCAAGGGGATCACCCGGGCCTCAGGACATTATCAATACTCCTAGCTCCTTAAGCTTGTTGTAGAGCTTGTTAACTGCCTCCTTAACCTCCTCCTCCTTCCTAGCCCCCGTGCAAACGACCTTGCCGCTCGAGAATATTAGGAGGACTACTTTCGGATCCTCCATCCTGTAGATGAGGCCGGGAAACTGCTCTGGCTCGTACATGCTGTTCTCGAGGAGATAGGCCGCCTTCTCCAAGTCCACCAGGGTCTTCAGGTTAGCGCTCGCCACGATGTTTTGTATCTCTATGATCGGCTCTCCCCTCACGTCTATGCCATGGCTCCTCAGGATCCTTATGATAGTCTTAACAGCTTTATACACCTCCTCCTCAGATTTAGCGCCTGTGCACACCATCTTCCCACTCGAGAATATGAGGGTGGCGGTCTTGGGTCTAGAGATCCTGAGGACGAGGCCGGGAAACTGCTCTGGCGAATACTCGGCGTTAGGCACCCTCTCCGCTATCTTCTCAAGGTTCAGCTTCTGATTAAGCGTTATCGATGCCACCACGTTCTCTATCCTATAACTGGGTTTAGGGATGATTATCCCCCGCCCACCGGCTTTTAAAGCTTTAAAAACATAATATATAAGCCTACCGCGCGGGCTATCCCGTTAGCCTCTCGAAGAGTAGCTTCACGACACCTATGTAAGGAAACACCAGGATAACCTTGCCCTTAATCCTGGAGGGGGGGACTGGCATGACGTCCGCTGAGGGGTTTGCATCCCCCTTAGTAACGTATAGGATTCCTGAGGCTGAGTGCCTTACCGCTACTACCCTGTGGACTATGAGCGCCCCGTGCCCACTAACGTAAACTATCACGTCACCCACTTTGATGTCCCCCCAGTTCGCTACAACTATCAGGTCTCCAACATGGAGCGTGGGCTCCATACTCCAGCTCGACACGACGGCGAGTGGAGTATCAGTACACAGTATGATGGGCGAGGCCTTCACCAGCGCTATTATCACCACCACTGTCAGCAACGTACTTAGTAGCGTACGCCTATCCACCATCGAGTGGGGAGGGGGGAGCTGAGCTATATTACTCTCCCGCCGAGGGCGCATGGAAATACTTATATAGAAGCGATAAGGATGACGCATTGGTGGCGGGCATGAGCTCCCCGACCGCTGTGCCTGTGCTGATACTAAAGGAGGGGGCTACTAGGACCACTGGGCGTGACGCGCGCAGATCTAACATCTATGCGGCCAGAGTTATAGCAGAAGCCCTAGCAACCTCCCTGGGCCCCAGGGGCATGGATAAGCTACTGATAGATTCCTTCGGCAATGCTACGATAACTGGCGATGGCGCCACAATACTCAAGGAGATGGAGGTCCAGCACCCTGCGGCTAAGATGCTGGTGGAGGTGGCTAAGGCCCAGGATGACGAGGTTGGCGACGGCACTACCTCCGTTGTTGTGTTGGCTGGCCAGCTGCTGGCTCAAGCTAGTGAGCTGCTAGACCAGGAGATACATCCATCTATCATAACTGAGGGCTTTGAGAAGGCGATGGAGTACTCGCTGAAGATCATAGACGAGATAGCCAAGCCGGTGGAGCCGCTTGATCCCAACGTCCTTAAGAATGTAGCTGTCACTGCGCTCAGCAGCAAGGTAGTCGCCGAGTTCAAGGACTTCCTAGCGGACCTCGTGGTTAAGGCCGCTCTGCAGGTAGTGGAGGAGAGGGATGGGAGGTACGTACTCCCCATGGATAACGTGAAGGTGGAGAAGAAGAAGGGCGAGTCTCTGACTGAGTCCATCCTCGTTAAGGGCATTGTGCTGGACAAGGAGGTGGTCCACCCAGCGATGCCCAAGAGGATTGAGAATGCTAAGATAGCGCTGATAGACGCGCCACTCGAGGTGGAGAAGCCCGAGTGGACTGCGAAGATCAACGTCACAAACCCAGAGCAACTCAGGCAGTTCCTGGAGCAGGAGGCAACTATACTGAGGAACATGGTTGAGAAGATTAGGGCTGCTGGTGCTAATGTTGTGTTTTGTCAGAAGGGTATTGATGATTTGGCTCAGTACTACTTGGCTAAGGCTGGTATCCTTGCTGTTCGTAGGGTTAAGAAGAGTGA
>Ga0190367_1000398_pt1 | contig 32279 bp, 31 predicted proteins | sample 4872181011_MG_FD_171838 | JGI IMG/M metagenome (GOLD analysis project Ga0190367, IMG submission 171838) | Hydrothermal vent microbial mat bacterial communities from Southern Trench, Guaymas Basin, Mexico - 4872-18-10-11_MG | ecosystem: Environmental > Aquatic > Marine > Hydrothermal vents >...
AAGAAGTTTTGCACCGATCTCGGTATCATAAATTTTGACGATATCATTGGCAAAGATTACGGGAGCTTTGTTACTACACATAAAGGCGAAAAATTTCTGATTGCTAAGCCAAGAAGAATCGATTTTATCGAGAAAATGATAAGGAAGCCCCAAATAATTATGCCCAAGGATGCGGGAGTAATTGCTGCCTTAGCAGGCATAGGAAAAGAGGATGTTGTTGTTGATGCTGGCACGGGTTCAGGGGCATTGGCACTATTCCTTTCAAACATTGCTAAGAAGGTTTACACTTATGAAAGGAGGAAGGAGTTTTATGATGTTGCAAAGAAGAATTTTGAGAACGCCAATGCTAAAAATGTTGTTTTGAAGTTAAAAGATGTTTGCGAGGGAATTGAGGAAAAGGGTGTGGATGTTATAACCATTGATTTGGATACACCAGAAAAAATTATAAAGTTGGCTAAGCAAGCGCTGAAACCAGCTGGTTTTATCGTTATTTATTGCCCATGCATTGAAAAAGTTAAGGAAGTTGTTAGGAGGCTTAAAGATGAGAATTTCATTGAAATAAAGGTTGTTGAGTGCTTGTTGCGTGAGTATGAGGTTAAAGTAAATTGTACAAGACCAAAAACTAGGATGCTCGGGCATACTGGCTACATAATTTTTGCGAGAAAATTTGAATGAACTTTTTTGTTTTAAGAACTAAAAATTTAAGAATATTTTTCTATTAATTTTTGAAGATGGATCTCAAGGGCAGGGACATAATTTCAATCAGGGATTTCACAAAGAGGGAAATAGATTATATTCTTGAAGTTGCTGCAGGCATGGAGAAGAAGCTTGAAAGGAGAGGTAGGCTTGATATTCTTTCCGGCAAAATTCTTGCGAATTTATTTTTTGAACCAAGTACGAGAACAAGGCTGAGTTTTGAGGTTGCCATGAAGAAACTTGGTGGTGATTGCATAAATCTAACTGCGGCTGAAAGTTCTCTGGAGAAAGGTGAGGATTTAGCTGATACTATTAGGGTTGTTCAGAATTATGCCGATGTTATAGCGATAAGGCATAGCAAGGAAGGTGCTGCGAGGCTTGCTGCGGAAGTTGCTGATATACCAGTAATTAACGCTGGAGATGGCTCAAATCAGCACCCCACGCAAACCCTGCTTGATTTATATACTATAAAGAAGGAGCTTGGTAGAATCGAGGATATAAGTGTTGCTATAGTTGGGGATCTGAAGCATGCAAGAACTGCACACTCCTTAGCATATGCCTTAGCAATGCTTGACGCAAAACTATACTTAGTTTCACCCCCTCAACTGAAAATGCCATGTGATATTGTTGAGGAGCTTAAGGAAGTTTTTGGCGCTGAAATTGATGAGTGTTGCGAGATTAAGGATGTTATAAGGGATGTTGATGTCCTTTACGTTACGAGAATACAGAGGGAGAGATTTCTTGATGTTGAGGAATACGAAGCTGTTAAGGGTTCTTACAGAATTACCCCAGAAATTCTAAAGGATGCTAAAGATGGGTTGATAATTCTACATCCTCTGCCTAGGGTTGATGAAATAGCAAGAGAAGTTGATGAAACCAGGCATGCAAAATACTTCAAGCAAGTTCATTATGGTGTAGTTGTGAGGATGGCAATTCTCTACCTAGTTATATAAAAAATTTGCAAGGATTTTATAAGCTAGGAAAACTTTATTCATGTAAAGCTTTTTATAGTAGAAACTTCACAAAAACACAATAGCAAAATAAAAATAAGTTTAAACCAAAAGCTAAATATAGTATTAATGAAAAAAAATTAAATGCTTGAGGTGGGGTGAAATAGGATGAACGCAAGATGGAAAAAGTTGGGTGCTGCCCTCGGAACCTTGGCAATGTTAGGGTCTTCTTTAGTGGGAGTTGTTCCAGCAATAGCCCAGGGCACAGCAGATTTAGGGAACTATTATAGTTATGTAATTCAGGATGGACAGTTAAATGCGCTGGTTGTTGTTGGCGAAAGCGCTGCTACTGCTGATGTTGTTTCAGCAATCGGTATTGCGGCAGACTTAGGTAATAAGGCAGTAAAGCCTGCTGAGGGTGGGGAAGTAACTTTTGAAGTTTCAGCTCCTCAGGGACAAGTCGTTGAGATGGCTATTGGAGACTCAAGTGAAACCTTTGGACCCTACACAAGCTATGAGATTCCTATTCTAAAACAAGGGAAGGTTAAAGATAAAGATGGTAATGAATATGCATATGAAGAAAGGATTCAAGTAACTGTTAGGGATTTAAAATATGATACAGATAGTGATAGAGTTGAATCAAAGATTAATTCAGGTGAATATGTATATACGCTGAGTTTTGATCCTGCAGTTCCAGGAGGAAAGGGTGCTAAGATTGAATTAGTCGGACAAACTTATGAAATATTAAAAGTAAATGGTACAACATCGGAAGTTGAATTAGGAATTACAAAGGCGTTCTATAATTTAGGTGTTGGTGATGTTGTAGGTCCTGTAGGTGGCTACACAGTAAAGATTGAAAACATTGATGCACAAGGTAACAAAGTATGGGTTACAGTTACAGATCCTAACGGAAATGTAGAATCAGGAACTGTAGCAGAAGGTAGTAGCAAGACATTCTTTGGTGGTAAATGTACAGTAAGGGCAACTGATGTTTTCTTAGGCTTAGGTAACGATGTTAAGGTAAACTTAGAGGTTGTTGGTGGTAAAGTTACCTTGAAGAGTGGTGAAGAATTTGAGCTAGACAAGAATTATAAAGTTTATGTAACAGCTAGCGGTGATAAACTCAGTGCAATTGAGCTCAAGAATGCAAATGCTGATGAAGAATTTATAGCAGGGGATACCCTGGCAGGACCTTTGAGTTATGTAGATGTGTCTTTCGTTGGTTTAACAGAACCTACAAAAACAACATTAACAATTGAAACAAGCGATGACGTTGACATTGGTAAGGATGCTACAAATGATAGAGTAATAATACTTTCATCACCTGACAGGATACTTAGTTATGGAACAGATAAATATGCAAAACTTTATATCAAAATTGAGAAGGTGGGTAATGATAATAATATAACAGTGTACAAGGAAGATTTAACAAGCAAAGTTGGGACTGCTGTTAACAAGACGACTATAGATATAGCATATGGGGATAACATTCTTGCAAATATAACTATAGATGTCAATGCGAATACTATAACGCTTAATGAAGCGAATGTTGTAGGATCAAGTTCAGAAGTTATTACAATTACATATGATAGCTTGTCAAATATGACGGACAGTGATGTTAAGAACGTAACTTATGACTCGACAGTATTAGCAAAAGATTATGCAAGTTCAAAAGAGGAAGGCTTTATAACAAATGGAGGTATTAAGTTTGTTAGCATCTCAACAAGTAACAACAATGCTATAGATGATGTAATTAAGTTTGAAATTCCAAACAAACAAGTAAAAGCTAAGTTTAGAGTAGGTAAGCCTGGCACAGCAACAAAGACAGCCGCACAAGGTGAAGAGGTAGAAGTTGCTGGTACGAAGATAAAGGTTTCAAAGGTTGAGGTACCAAATGCTGTAACAGCAGTACCGGTAACTGGTATCGTAGCAAAACTTGACACACAGGTTACTGATGCAGACAAAGACAAGGCCTTAATCTTGGTAGGTGGTCCAGTAGTTAACACATTGGTTGCTGAGTTAATGAATGCTGGTAAGCTACCATACAACATAACAAATGAACAGCCAGGTGCTGGCAAGGGTGTAATTGAAGTGGTTCAGGATGCATTTAAGGAAGGCAAGGTTGCAATAGTTGTGGCAGGTTCAGACAGGCAAGGTACTGCAATTGCATCATGGATATTGCAAAGATACGAAGCATACAAGGATGAGCTAACAGGTAAAGCATGTGTTGTTGTCTCAGGAGACGTTGAGAAAGTAGCTGCAGGAGAAGAGACACCAGAAATAACTACCTGCGAATAATCTCTTTTCTTTCTTATTTAATTTTTGTTCTTAATGAAAGAGTATGAATTTCTTATTAGAAGAGCTTTTAGGTTTGAAAGTGATGCAAAGTCTGATTATGAGAAAGGTTTCTATGATTTAGCTTTATTTCACATAGAGCAAGCAGTTCAACTTCTTATAAAAGCAAAACTTTTTGAACTACTTGGAGAGTACCCGAAAACTCATGATTTAATATTTTTGCTTGAAGAGCTTAAAAAAATTTGGAAGGAAAAAGAAAATGAGATAGAAGAATTTATAGAAAATAATAAAGCTAACCTTTCAAGGCTGATAGATGTATACATAACAGCGAGATATCACGCAAGAGATTTTTATGCTGAGGAGGTTGAGGAAATGCTTAAGCTTCTAGAAAATTTAAAAAGAATTTTGGGGTATGAGTCATCTAAATTTTCTTATTGAAAGATATGAAAAAAGGAAGAATGCATTTGAAAATTGGAAGAAGTTATGTAAGGAAATTAAGGAATATTTGTCAAATTTGCTAAAGGAATATAAGGTTATATGCTTTGGTAGCATTGTTGAGGGTAACTATGCAATAGGTTTAAGCGATATAGACCTTCTTATCATTTCGGATGAATTTAAGGATACAAATTTAAGATATAGGGTTTTAAGTGAGCTAATTTTTAAATTTGGAGATCCCTTCGAGTTTCATTTAGTAACTAAGGAGGAAGCTAAATGGTACTTCAACTTCATAAAAAAATATGTAGAAATTTGACCAAAGTTTTACTATGATAAAACCTCAGGCCAATGTCTGCTTCGAGGTTTCCTTTGAATGCGGGAATAAGGTAGGTGGAATTTATACGGTTTTGAAATCAAAGGCAAGATCTATGCTGAAGGTCTATGGAAACAACTACTATGCTCTTGGGTTTTTCAACCCTTCAACATATTTTAACGATTTCATAGAAAGCGAGACTCCTGAGGACTTTTCAACAGTTTTTGAGAAATTGAAAAGGGAGGGAATAAAGTGCTACTATGGTAGATGGTTTGTGGCAAATAATGCAAACTTAATTTTGATTGACGCATGCGAATTTAGGGAGAAAGAAGCAATCTATAAAACGAAATTCGAGACATTGCGAGCTAGGAATGTAGATGTGATAAAGAGGATTCTTTGGGAGAAATATGGAATTGATTCTCTGAGAGCAGGATTTGATTATGATGAACCGGTAGCTTGGGCAGTTGCTGCAGGAAAACTCATTGAGGAACTACTTAAGCTGGAGAGGTTTAAAGATAGAAAAATAGTTGTGCACTTTCATGAATGGCTATCAGGTGCTGGATTGCTTTACCTAAGATATAGGAATTTGCCAGTTGGTTTGGTATTTACTACCCACGCAACACGTATAGGAAGAGCAAAATCGGAGCGTGGTGAGAATTTGCTTGCGGAGGTTTATGAGAACTTAAATAAGGGGGTTTATTTTGACGATACTCAAGCATATTACTATGGCTTAGAAGCCCAGCACATGCTTGAGCAATGCTCTGCAAAATATGCAGATGTTTTCACAGTAGTTTCGGATGTTACAAAGGATGAAGCAATATATTTTCTTAAAAAGGAAGCGGACATCGTTACGCCAAATGCTTTGGATTTTGACGAGTACATAACACCGAGAGCCATAGCGTATTTGCATGAAAAATACAGAGCTAAGATCAATGACTTTCTTGAGGCTTATTTCTCTCCTTATTACCCGATTGACACAACGGATAGCCTCATTTATTTCATTTCGGGAAGATATGAGTTTTGGAATAAGGGCATAGATTTATTTATCGACGCCTTAGCCGAGTTAAATAGGAGACTATACAACTTGGGTATCACGAAGCAGATATTCGCATTTATCCTGGTGCCAAGCAATATAAAAGGTCCTAAGGAAAGTGTTTTAAGGGCAATAATTGAATATCAACGCCTAGACTCGCTTATTGAGGAGAAATTCAAGGAAATAAGGGATGAAATAATAGACAAGATTTTACAAAATAAGGATATAAGGCTTGAGGAGTTACTTGGTAGGGATTTTAAGGCAAAAATTACAGTTATTTCACGTTATTTCTCGAGACTAAGGGGGAAGAATCCTCCATTATGTGCGTTTGAGCTAAACTACGATGAAAACAACGATTTGATAATAAATTACTTGAGGAGGGCTGGACTAACAAATAAACCTGAGGATAGGGTTAAGGTAATTTACTACCCTTGCTACCTAAGCCCAACGGATGGTTTGCTTGGCATGGACTATCAGGATTTTGTTGTTGGAGCAAGTATGGGTGTATTTCCCTCGCGTTACGAACCCTGGGGCTATACGCCTTTTGAAACTGCTGCATTGAGAACTGTTGCTATAACAACTGATGTTTCAGGATTTGGCAGATTCATAATGAGGTATATAGAGGATCCTCTAAAATCTCCAATAAAAGTTGTTAAGATGGTTAATAGGACAAGAAACGAGATTGTCAACGATCTCGCAAATATCATGTTTGAGCATATGCAACTCAGGCCCGAGGAAAGGCTTGAGATGAAGCTAAGAGCTAGGGAATTGGTTGAGATGCTTGATTGGAGAGTGCAGATTAATAACTATATAAAGGCTCATAACTTGGCGATTGAGAGAATGCGAAGTAGAAATGATAGAATTTAGGAGGGAAATCATAAAAACAAAAATCCTAGACCCCAGAAACGATTTTTCAGAAAGGGAAGTTATAATTGAAAGAAGGCAGGATCCTTTAACGAATGAATGGTGTAGAATAAATATTGAAAGGGCTAAGAGACCGAAGCAAGCCGAAAGCAAGGAGTTGGAAGTTGAGGTAAAGAAGTGCCCATTTTGCGAATTTGAAAAATACACACCAAAATTTCCAGATAATGTAATTGAGGGAGGTAGAATCGTTAAAGATAATGCTAAGCTTTTTCCCAATTTATTTCCTTTTGCAAAATATCATGCTGTCTGCGCAATGAAGCATGTTTTTAATTTGAAAGAAATGAGCTATGATGATTGGATAAATTGCTTCTTTGCATGCATGGAATTCATAAAAAAGGTTTATGAAAGTGATGATTCAGCCAGGTTTGCAAGCATAAATTTTAATTTTATGCCTCCTGCCGCAGCATCAATTTTGCACCCCCATCTTCAAATAGTTGTTGATGAAAAGCCAAGCAACGCATATATAAAAATTTTTTGCAAGCTTGAGGAATTTTACAAAAATGAGAAGCAAAGTTTCTTCGATGAGCTGGTATGCATTGAAAGGGAGCAGGATAATAGGTTTATCTATGAGAAAAATGGTGTTTCATTTCTAGCAACCTTTGCGCCTAAGCGGAATCATGAGATTCTATGTGTTTGCGAAGCAAGCAATTTTTTTGAACTTACTGAAAGTGATGTAAAAGTGATTGCAAAAGGAATTGCAAACGTTATGTATTACTATGCAGACATTGGAGTAAACTCTTGCAACTTTTCAATGTTTTCAGGCGATCTCAAGGAAAACAAAGAATATTTCGCTATCATAACCAAAATCTGCTCAAGGCCCCCATTTAAGGCAAATTATTCCTCAGACATAGGATTTATGGAGTTGTATCATGAGGAACCAGTTATAAGCACCTTACCTGAATATGTTGCTAAAGATGTAAAGAAGTTTTTTAAACCTTAGCTTCTCTCAATTTTTAGCCCAAATTTTTTCAATCTTTCAAAATGTTCTACATTTCTTGTTACTAACATTAAATCATAAACTATTGCTGTTGCTCCTATAATTAAATCTCTGATTGACATTTTTTCTCCATTTTTTGTTAAATAAACATCTATCTCTATCGCTTTGCAAATTATTTGTTGATCTAGATCTATTACTTGGAATATTTTCTCTAAACTTTCTTTAACAGTTTTTATATCTTTTCCGATATAACATTCTCCAAACAAATATTCATAAAGCGTTATTATGGAAATTGCAGAACCTCTTAATTGCATCTCCCAAAGCAATTCTTTATTTCTCATAACATCTATTAGAACATCTGTATCAATTAATACTGATACCATGTTTTTCTTCTTTCCTTAATAATTTTTTTGATTTTCTCAGCCTCATCTTCTGCTAGCTTTATTTTTTCCCATACTTCATTAAGCTCCTTAATTCTAATTAAAAATGCCTTTTTGATGTAATTATATATATAAAACCTAATTAAAAATTCCTTTTTGATATAAGACAAATAGAAAATATCAGCACTTGTAGTAGCTGTAGTTTTGAATGTGTTATTTAGAGGAATATTTGACGTAATCTCCTCCTCTCCTTTTAATCTAACTACTGACATCATACGAAGCACCTATCACCTATTCTTATTTAATAATAACCTTTATTATATCTTCTAATCTTTTCCTTAAATCTTTAGCAAAGTTTTCAATTTTTGTAACATTTTTATCTCTATAAACTAACCAAATTGATAAATATCTCGTATTAAGAATATAGGGAAGAACGTAGAGGTCTATCCAATAATTATTTTCTTTAATATTTTCTACAGCATCTTTCTTTCTCTTTGGGCAGAATCTAATACACATTGGAATAAGCTCGTCTCCTAGGATTTTCTCGAGTTTAGATAACCTATCTCTAGGAATAATCTGACTTACGGATTTCGATATTAATTTTATTGCACTTATAGGTTTTTTCCCAACTTTTGCTTTAACTTGTGTAAATATTTCAAACCTCTTAGCCTCTTGAAGAATTTCATTTTTTTCTAGAATCTCTCTTATTTCTTTGAAAGTTAAGAATACATCATCAAACTTAGAACCAACAATAATGATTTTTCCTTCTTCTTTTATATAATCGACACATACACCCCTCTTCCTAGCTACTGTTGGGACTCCTATTAGTATACCTACTCCGGTAGTCTCTGGTTTCAGTTCCATTTCATATATAAGTTTAAACCCCTTATCTTTTAATAAATTTAAGAAATCCTTCTCCAAAATGGGTTCGTTAACGTCAAAGAAGATTCCTATATGTATGCGTTCGGGTTCTATGTGTATATTTATATCTCTATTATTCTTGGACATGTCCACTATCTATGATAACATTTGTTTTTAAGCTATATAAGCCTTAAAGACATAACTTTCTGATCTATGTGCGTCTGGAAATCTCTTAAAAATTTATGTAATTCATTCAAAAGCTTTTTGGCAGCTTTTAGACCTCAGTTGTTTTACCACTTAACAACCTCTTCCCTCATACGCAAGTACTATAGTTTTAGGTTGAATAATAATTTTAATAGATGACTAAGTTATTTATGCATATAGTGCGGGGGTGCCCGAGTGGTCAAAGGGGCACGGCTTAAGACCGTGTGGCTTAGTGCCTTCGCCGGTTCGAATCCGGCCCCCCGCATTAAGATAAAAGACTATAGCGATTCTAGTTTGCTTGAGGATTTTTATTTCGTTAAAAATTTGAGAGGCATAGTTTACTTTAAGGGAGAAGTTTGTTGCGATAATGAGATAAAATGGCTTAAACGACATTTCAAATACAGATCTCTTGGAATTCATAAGGATCTCTGGAAAGAGGATTTAAATTTTGTGAAGCTTGAACTAAGAAAATACGAAAGTAAATTTAAGAATTTGGCATTAAAAAGCTTGCTTTTAGCGAGTTACTATCTAGTTCCCTTAATAATTTTAAAAATTCAAAGCTTGCAAGATTTTGAGGATTTTCTTGTTTACGAATTTAAAATTAAGGAAAAGCTAGAGGATAGGGAAATAAAGAGGAATATCAGACTTGTTAATTACTCAATAACCGATTATTGTTTGAAGAAGGAGAATCACGAGGATTTGATTAAAAGTGATTTGAAGAGGTTCTGGAGGTTAAAGGAAAGCAAGGACGGTAAGCCATTTATTGCTTATTTAGATGCTACAAAAGCTAATTTGAAGGAAGAAGTTTTTAGGAATCTTGTCCCAGCTATAATTCTAGATCTAAGAGAGTTTAAGGCTGGTTCTTAAAATCTCAACACAGAATTTTGCAACTGCAGAATCAAGCTTATCAAGATTCTCAGCGTTAATAATGGTTGCATAATTCTTTGCAACGACTTCCGTTGAATTAGTTATATTAATGAAAATTATTGGCATCTCCTTTGTGGCATTTTCTAAGCTTAAAACCAGTATTGTGGCATTTTTATAAGGCTTTGTATAGGCTACATAACTAGTTTTATTAAGAAATGTTAGAACGCGCCAAATGTCAAATGCTGCAATAGCAACCTTTGCATGTGCATAAGGATCAACTAGAATGTAAATAGTTTTTACGTCTTTAGAAAGTAGGAAATCAACATTCCCATGCATAGGCACAATATCATACCCTTTTAAGCTAACGCTGAAATGAAACACCTTACCCTTATATACAACAGCATTTTCTCTGTAATCTACAAAGAATACGGTACTTCCAGCTCTGTAATGCTTGCAAAGCAATGATATTGCAAAAATTGCCAGCAAAACTGCGGCTATGAAAAGATATTTGCGCTTTATTTTTATCCTGATTTTCATTTGATGCGGCCGCCGGGATTCGAACCCGGGTCTCCGGCTCGGGAGGCCGGCGTCCTACCACTAGACTACGACCGCACTTTATTTTATTGTATTGTTAATACTTAATAATGCTACCCATAGCAAAATTTGGAGCTTTGAGGACGGCAAGGAATTATTTATAAGTTTTGCAGTGAGCTATTCTAGTCTTGCTCCTTCGTTGCTTATCTCCGAAGTTATAATTTCTGGGCAGTCAGCATCCTTCAATAAATTTGTAGTATGCTCGATCAGATCTTCAGGAATAATTGTGAATACGCAATTTCCGATCATGACTTGTGAGAAGTTCTTGTTTTTTTTCAGAAAGCTTATAATGTTATTTCTTCCTATCCTAACTTTTAATGCGAATCTTCTTGCATATTTTAGAAAATTTTCAAGTGAGGGATGCTTAATCAACTCTGGTAATAATGAATTAGCAGCTTCATTTATTCTTAATTTCCACTGACCCTGAGTTATAATACTCTTAGTTTCTATTTTACTCCATATACCACAAACAACTTTTAAATCCTCTGAGACTTCAATTTTTCTAACTTTTCCATATGGTAAGGCTCCCTCCTTTTCTCTAACTACAAAACCTCCAGTTAATTCTGCAATAACGTCACCCAAACCTGTTTTATTCCTTAACTCTATTTTGTGGGCGATCTGACAAATTTTCTCCCTACTTAGATCCAAATTAAAAATACTGTTTAAGCAGAGTAAAGTGTTGATAGCGTAGGCTGCTGACAAACCAAAACCGGAAGCATACGGGACCTTCGATTCATGATTAACAATTATTCTGTAAATCTTTATTCTCTCCCCCAAAATTTCTTTAAGAACCTGATGGGTAATTTTTTCCATTATCTTCCTTCCGTTAAAAAATACTTCTATACCGTACCCCCCTTTCTTTACCTTAATTCTGGTCCTCAATCCTTCTCTTAAGCAAATACCAGCGCCAATAGAACCACGCTTTAGGGGATCCTTATGCTTGCAAATTTTGAAAATTCCTGTGATATGCGAAGGGCAAAATGCCTCAGCTTTCATCCTTGTAAGGTGCGGTAATAATTTTTATAATTTCCCTGGCCCTTCTTCTACCGATACCCCTAATGTTAGTAAGTTCAGCTTCACTTGCGGTAAAAACCCTTCTAACGCTACCAAACTTCCTCAACAATCGCCTTGCAATTGTTGCTGAAACATAAGGAAGACCCTCAACAATAAATCTTTGTTGCTCTGATAGACTCATAGTCTTTTTCTTAGCTCTTATGGCAATTTCCTGTTTACCCTCTTTTTGCTCCCTCTTAGCAAGCATGTAGATGAACTTCGCAGTTTCAATGTAATTATCAGTTCTAATTATGCATAGATTAAAATCGCAGATCAAAGCCGCAAGAGCACCTAAAATAGCATTGGGATGCAGATTCTGATAGATGTTTCTCCCCTCAACTATTAGGATAGGACATTCGTATGTATCCTTTAGCCTTGTTACCTGCTCAAACAGTCTTTTATCAACCACAGATTTAGCGAAATCTCTTGCCTCCTTCCTTTCTATTGCTATCCTCTGTGAAACGATATAATCAGCCAAATCCAGCTTTTTAACCTTAATCTCTGCGCCTAGATTGTACAACTCTTGAATAACTCCAGAATAAATCTCCCTCGTATCTGCGTAAATAACAACTTTATCGCTGGAGCCCAATGTTTTTTGAACGATCATCCTAATATGCTGCTATTTGGGAAAGTATTTCCTTCATTCTTCTTTCCTTATAATATGCAGACCAATAATAAGCTTCATCTCTAGTTTCCTTTGTAACAAGTATTATTATGTCTCCAGAAGCAATTCTACCGGTTCTACCTTTGCGTTGGATACTCCTTATTGCCGAAGGAACTGGTTCATAGAATATTACTAAGTTAACCTCAGGAATATCCAATCCCTCTTCAGCAACGGAGCTTGCTACTAGGATATTGTAAATACCCTCTCTAAATTTATTTATTATCTCAAGTTGCTCCTTCTGCTTCATTCCCCTGCTATCATTGCGGGTAGCTTGTCCCACGAATCTTACTGGCTTTGCATTCTCAATCTTCTTTAGCTCTCCTATAATTCTATCTATGGAATCTCTATATTGGCAAAAAATTATTATTTTTGAACCTTTATCTCGTTTTAGATAGCTTTCAACTATTTCCTTCAATTTTTCCAGCTTAGGATGTTCCATTTTCTTACTTAAATATCTCGCCTTTATCATTGTGCTTCTAAACTTAACGTCCTCCACTAACATCTTTACAGCTTTAGATTTTTGCTTTTCTAATCTTTCAAGATATTTGCATAGAGCAGAGACACCCTGCGTTTCAAGCAACTCCAGAGCGTGATAAATCTTTAAACATGCTGTTACGTGTACCATTGCAGAATATGTTACGCGATTTGCGTTATTTGTTGCTATCTCCTTTGTGATATTCTTTTGTAAGTCTAGAAGATCCTTCTTTGTGATTTCCTTTAAGTTCGCAGATTCTATAGCTCCTAAACTTTTTACCGTTCTTAGGTGTTCTCTCAAGATATCCTCAAGCCACCTCTTCACTTCCTTAAATTCTTGGGGAAGTGTGATACGAACCCATTTTATTTTCTTTCTCTTTATGTAGGGTCCCACATCAAAACTCTTCTCATCTCTTGCCTCAATATATTTGATGAATAAGTTTTTCTTAATCTCCTCAATTTTTTCTGAGCTATCTCCCGGTGACGCTGTTAACGCTAAGATTAGCGGATTTTTAGCTGATTGCATATATAGCTTAGCTAGCATAACATATGGATACCTACCAGTCGCTCTGTGCGCTTCATCAAAAATTATTAGGCAAACATCGCTAAGAGTTGTTTTATTTGAAAGCAGATCGTTAAGTAATGTTTGAGGTGTGGTGAATATGAATCTGCTACCGTATCTTATTCTTCTTTTTTCAGGAGAAATTTCTCCAGTAATAACCGAAAACTCCTTTGCTGAAAATAAAAGCGATTTTTGAAAGGTTGAGCAGTGCTGCATGCATAGGGGCTTCGTAGGTGCCAGAAAAATTACCCTTCCATTGTATTTTTCAATTCTCAAGGCAGAAAGCATTATTGCTATGGCTGTCTTTCCCAAACCAGTTGGCAAAACAACAAGGGTATTACCTTTTACAGCTGTGGCTAATATAAGTTCTTGATAAAGTCTTCTCTCTATTGTAAAGGGTTTTATTAGAGGATGATCTATATACTCGGGCATACTTTTCATGCTTAAAAAATTATGAATACTTTAAGGGTATTATTATTCTACTTTATTGCACTATGAAAATCAACCTTATTTTTGGTAACATATATATCAATTTATGGTATGGAGAGCAACCTCCTGCTTATGATTTTCTGTTTGATTACCATATTAGGAGTTTGTCTTTCAGAGATTGCAAGATATTTAAAGATACCTTCAATATTGCTGCTACTTGTATTGGGACTGGTTCTTGGACCAATTAGAGAGATATTACCTGAAGATTTCGTAAGTCTCATAACCACGCTTTCAATAATAATTATTCTTTTTGATACGGGATTTCACATAAGTTGGTCTGTTCTTAGGGAGGTGCTCATACCATCAGTAAAACTGTCAACAATCGGTGTAGTTCTATGTGTAGCTCTACAAACTTTAATAATGTACAAATTTTTGCATTTTAGCATAGAGCTATCGCTGCTCTTTTCCATAATAATAGCAGCTACCGATCCTGCAAGCCTTTTCTCCATATTTAAGGATATGAAAATGGATATAAGAACCTCAACGATTTTGGAAGTAGAATCTGTAATTAACGATCCCATAACAATCATACTAGTAGCCATAATAATGCATGCTGCCGCTCTTCCTCAAATTTCCACTTTTGAGGCATTTATAGAATTTATGGGACTTTCCGCAAAAGGTGCTATTATAGGAGCTATTATGGGTTTTCTTTTTCCAATGCTTTTAAAGGAAATGGAAAGAGAGTATTCCCCATTGCTTTCGTTGGGAATTGCTTTGGGCTCATATTCACTAGCGGAAATAATTGGAGGAAGCGGATTTCTTGCTGTATTCATCTCTGGACTCATAATTGGAAATTCGGAGGTGCCTTTTAAGAAAATCATAGAGAGCTTTGATGATGAAATAGCTATCTTAATGACAGTTTTAATCTTTACTCTGCTTGGTATTGAGGCTAAATCCTCGTTATTCTCTTCAAAAAATATGGTTTTTCAAGGTCTTTTAGTTGCTTTGGTATTATCCCTTCTAGTGAGACCCATCATAACCATGCTACTGCTGCTTCCAGAAAAATTGGATTCAAAGGAAAAATTGAAGATAGCATTGATAGGACCAAGGGGTATAGTTCCTGCGGCGTTAACACTAAGCTTGCCAGAGGAAGTAAGCAAGCAAATGATAGTTAATCTTGTATTTATAACAATCTTTGTCTCAATAACATTGAGTGTTCTCGTAATTAAAATTTCCGAGCGAAAAACCTAACTTAAATATTTTTTAGTATATTTTTCAATAACATCGTAGGGATTCTCCATTTTCCTAACGAGGCTGTTAGCTTTTGTTCTAAACTCCGATTTTCTGTCAAGCAACTCCTCTATTAGCAATAAAATTTCTTTATGTTCTGTAATATGGTGGAGCAATCCCTCTCCTATCAAAAATTTATCAACACCCAACAATTCCTGAGGATAAAAGGAGATTGTTGGAGTGCCAAGCAAACAAGCTTCCCTACACATTGTACCGCCACCTCCAATAAAAACTTTAGCGTTATACAGTAAATTTATCGAATCTAAGGTATTTGGCACTACTGTGCCTTCATAGCTCTCGTCAAATCTAGGAATGACATAAATTTTTACATCAAATTTTTCTCTCAGGGCTGAGATAAGATCTTTGCAAAGTAACTTCCCTTTAAAATAGGAAGCTCTAAAAGGTTCTGGCCTAATTAATATGTAATCCTCATCAATTTTTCTAGGCTTAATATTCAGTATATGCGCAACTTCGCATAGCCCGTAAAATTCAACAATGTTTCTAGCACCCTGCTTTCTCAGAAGCTCCTTTGACGTGAATACGGGCTTTATAACAATATCGCTTAGTGGTAAAACGAGTCTGTTTTGCTTTTCTGAGTATTCGTTATCTATCACAGTAACAACGGGGATGCCCAATCCAAAAGCCACTCTTGCTAGCTCAACGGATCTTTTTGATAGTGCTACTTTTATATTTTTACCCTTGATTAAGTTGACCAAATCTATAGTTCTTCTTGCACTAAAAATCAATTTTTCCTCCAGGGAATTTCCGTGATTTCCCACTATTTTGCAGGAAATTCCGTAAAACTCTAGCAGTTTTTCAATATTACCGATTTTTCTTGCTGTTACGAAAACATTTGCATGCTTCTTAATAAAATCTTTGAAGAAAAGAACATGGGGAAGGTTTGTTATATCTATCCAAATCAGTTCCTTCTCTGAGCTTTTCATATTATTATTAAGGTTGCGATAAGACATGTTATTATTTGTATGATCCATATTTCTAGAACAAGCTTAGGCTCTGTTGTTGGTCTTAAATGCAAAAGAAGCCTTGGTAGGGATAGCCATTCTCCCTTGGGAGGGTATAGAATACCATTTTTTAAAACCGTTGGTTTCCCCTTTTCTCTATATATTATGCCTGCGCTTATAAATTTTAGAAATGCGTCAAATGCTTGGGGTGCTAGGAAAAGTAGGGCAAGGGGTATTTTGCAAATAAATACAATAGTTACAAATAAAGCGCCTATAGGCAATGTCGCAACATCCCCTGGAAATACCTTTGCGGGATATTTGTTATGAAAAAGAAATGCTAGCAGCGTTGATGCATAGATTAATGCTAGAATGGCAAAAACCGTGAAATTTTTTATAAATAGAAGGATTGATAAAAAAATAAAGATTATTAAACCGTTCCCCACTTCTAAGCCGTTAAAACCTGCAAGCATATTTGTGAGGTTGCATGAAACCATAAAAATAATTGAAAAAATCATTGCGCCAAAAATGTCAAAATTTAAAAACGCGGAGATTAGAAGCCCTATTAAGAACAAGATTAGAATTTTCTGAGCTGGTTTGAAGGTATGGAAGTAATCTAAAGCCCCAAATAAACTTGTTATCAGGTATGCAAGCATACAAACCAGAATGCTTGAGTTGTTAAAATAAATGTAAAGGATTAGAAATGAAGGGATTAAGGTGAGCAGTACAGCAATTCCGCCCATTTCAGCAATTTTTGGCTTATCTTCCTTATGAATGTCTATGCCAACAATATTCCTTTTCCTCAAAAAAATAGCCAACTTTTTCGTAATAAAGTAGCAGCATGCAAAGCACAACAGAGGCAAAGCTAGCAATTCTTCCATTTTTCAGCATAGTATCTATAAGTTTCTCTTCCTGTTATATTATAAAGGATATTCAGAAGACTTACATGAATCTTTGTATACGTGTTGTAGCGAGGACCTCCAACGTTTCCTAATGCATCGTAATAAGAACAATCTCCCCCATCATATATCTGCAAGTTCTTAGCAATATAAGGTTCAGCCTCCTCAAATAACTCCAAAGCTAAATTTATTTTATGCCTCTCCCAAATTCTGTAGAAATTTATGACGACAAACATAAAACCATTGAGCACATAAGGAGGTTCCTTGATACCAGCTAGGCCTTTATGATAATATTCAGGATACCACAAAAAACCTTGCTTCTCGTATCTTAATCCACCATTTTCAATCGGAACTTTAAATGCCAACAAAGTGTAATTTATTGCTTGTAGATAAAACTCATCTTTAGTTATAAAGTATGCGTCATTGAAAGCATTTGCAATTGATATTTGCGCTAATCCAGAAACCCAACCCCTCTGCAGCAGGCCGTACTCAGGATATGGCCAAGTAAAATTACACTCCCATATCCAGTAAGTAAAGTCCCGATATTTTCTTTCCTTCCTATTTTTCAGAATCCAGTTTAGCTGGGCAAGCATTAAAACCAAATCCTTCTCGTCTCCACTTTTTAGATAATCTTTATATTTTTTGTTTTCAAAGTTTGCAATTATTAGAGGATTGTAGACCTTGCCAACATAGACTAGGGGGCAGCACTTAAATCCGTAATCTGCAACGATTACAAGGTTTTTATCAAAGCTTAGTTCAACGAAGTTATTTAATTCGCTTCTAATGATGGAGTAGGGTATAATTACTAGAAATAGGAAAAATATTAAGAGCTTAAAATTCACACATTCCTTATTTGAAATCATTATAAATTTTAGCACAAAATTAATTTAATACCTGAGAGTGGAATGAAGATGAGGAAAATTAGAATAAACATTTTTGATTTGCTTATCCTAGCCACTCTCTTATTTTTAGCAATATATGCGGTTGAAAGGGGAATCTCTGAGTATTTAAGTAGAGATGTGTGGGTTTTCGATGGAGCTGATATCACCAAAGCAATATACGTTTATAAATCGTTGGATAATCAGGGATTCCTAGTAAAAGCTGAGATTGAGGGTGAGTGGATATATAACAAGGAGCCTGGAAGTGTTTCGGGAATTGTAACTAATGCTTATTACTCATCGCTAGTAATAAAGCAAGGGGACATTAGAATTAGAGTAGGCGGACGATTAGCTTCGAAGGAGGACTTTGCAGCTAAAAAAATAATATTGAAACCAATTGGGAGGTCCAGTATTAAGATTTGGATCGACTATTTAGAGGTGGAGGATATACATAACCTGAAAGCAAAGCTGGATGATTTGGCAAAAGAAATAAGCATGCCTTATTTATACAGCTTTCTTGATGGTAGGATTTTTCTAGACATTTCCTCACAGGAAACACCAACAAGTTATGCTAGATTTCTATATTTTCTCGAAAAGAACTCAGCCTCTGCAAGCATAGAAACTCTTGAAGGAGGTATTATACTTGGTGTCAGAAGATTTGATGTTGAAAACATAAGCGGAATAAATTACTATATTGCTCCAAGCAAGGCTGTTTTGAGAGATGCTAAAATAATTTTTGTACTAAATAGGACGTTGAGTGATGAGGAAGTACTAAGAATATCGGAAATTGTGAAAAAATACCCCTTTGTTAAGAGAGTAGCGGTTGTTAAAGAACCTTTCGTTAAGTACTGATGTTTTATAAAAGCTTTAAAGAAAGCTATGTTAGAATTACTATCAACAAAGCAATTAATTTTCTAGCTAGAATTATTGGAGTAACATCGAAGGGAAAGGTCATACACCTTTGCCCACATCCAGCAATTATACCTTTTTTTGGCATGCTTCTTCTCCTTTTCTATTCTGAAATGTCTCCAATAGGGCTAGCTTGCTATATCATAGGCTATGTTTCATTGGCTTTTGGAATATTTGCTGGAGTTTGCGTAGGAGGAAAAATAAAAAGAAAGAGAAGAATTCCAAAAGATCAGCAGATTGGTCTGGCGTTATTTTTTGTTCTGGTATCCATTATTGCTATCTCATTAAATCTTTTAAAATCTGGATTTCTACCGATGTTAAACAGAAGCTTGAGGTTTTTACTGGACGTTAAGTTAACTTACCTATCCTTTCTGTTGATACCTGGTATATGTTTAATTGCTGTACATGAGAAAGTTAGAGAAAGATTTCTGGCATTTTTTGTTATAGCCAGCGCAATTATAAGCCTGTTAGGATTCAGAACAGAGATTTTTGTTGCTATAATATCTGGTAGCGTTATAGGACTTAGAAAAAAATTTATAACAATATTTGACATTTTTGCAATAATCTTAATAGTGATAGCGCTAATCTTATTTTTGAAAGTTAGAATAAGCTCTACGCTAAGCGTTTATGATGTGGTCGCTATCGAAAGTTTTCCTGAAGGTCTTTATAGAGGCTCGGTGCTCATATCTTCCTTTTCATCTGTTCTACCCATTCCTGGACCAAAACTTGGGCCCAGAACACTTATAGGAAACATTGTAGAATTTAGGAAGGGAGTAACAGCTACATCAACGTTGCTTGGACCATGGGTCGCAGACTTTGGTGTATATTCACTAGTAATTTTTGCCTTACTTTTAGGGCTAATGCTTGGTGTTAGCTATAGCTATCAAAAGAAATATGGGGAATGCCATCTTGCATTTTATGCTATCCTCTTTTCATTTACACTTACAGGAATTGAGACGGGAATTGTGGATATAGTTGTCTTCTTCTATTTCTTTTTAGCGATGCTATCAATACTTTATGAGACAGTTCCAAGCATTAGAAAATGATTGAAAATTTTCTAACATCAGAAAAAGTTGCCGAAAAGATTGTTAAAGCTATCAATGATCTTAATTTTAAGGATGGTATCAGGATTATGTGCGTCTGTGGGACACACATCCATACATTTGTGCGATATGGCTTAGAGTCATTGCTTTCTGAAAATATCGAAATTATTGCTGGACCTGGTTGCCCAGTATGCGTTACTACAGATAGCGAGATTGACGCTATGATTAGGCTTGCTTTGGAGCAGGATGTTACGATAACGACATTTGGCGACATGTTTAGGGTACCAGGCAGTAAAATGAGTTTGGCGGAGGCTAAGGCTAAAGGTGCCGATGTAAGACTTGTTTACTCTATTCATGAGGCTGTTAATATTGCTAAGCAAAGTGAAAAGCCTGTTGTGCATTTTGCTATAGGCTTTGAAACCACAATGCCAAGCACGGCGTATGAGGTTTTGAATAATGCAAAAAATTTCTACATATTCTCAAGCCATAGATTTATATCTCCCGCTATGCTTGCTTTGCTTGATGAAGAAATTAAGATAGACGGATTTATATGTCCTGGGCACGTTAGCAGCATCATTGGAGCTAAAGCATATGAGGAGGTTGCTAAGTATAAACCCTGCGTTGTTGCAGGATTTGAACCGATTGATGTTTTATTAGCAATCTACAAAATATTAATGCAAATCAGACAGAGGGTTAGCAAGATAGAAAATGAGTATTCAAGGGTTGTTAGGGATCAGGGGAATCCAGAAGCCCTGAAATTGATGAATAAGGTTTTTGATCGAAAAGATGGAGCTTGGAGAGGTTTTCCCATAATTAGAAAGTCAATAGCCATTCTTAAAGAGAAATATGCGAAGTATGATGCTGTGCGAGAGTTCTCAATAGAACTAACATATGAAACTAAAGCTAAGGGTTGTATTTGCGATAAAATAATAAAGGGATTGGCTAAGCCTAAAGACTGCAAATTATTTGCTAAAGCTTGCACACCTTTAACACCGAAGGGCCCTTGTATGGTATCCAGGGAAGGAGCCTGCTATATCTATTATAATTTTGGTAGGGATGATACTGAGGTGTAGCGAATCTATTAATTGGTGAACTACCCTCGCTATAGCAAGGGGCTTCCGCTTCACAGAGAGAACTTACACAGGCTCTTTCAGCCTTACTGTGGCAGAGGTTCTCTCTTCAACAGGATATCAGGGCTGCCCATCCCCTCACCAGTATTGTTTATACCAAAAGTATATATTTTTCGGTTCTCATCCCTTCCCTTTCGGAAGGGGACTTCCCCGATAGAGTTAAGGTGATACTGCATAAGCATGAATAGTAAGGTAGATGGGCGAAAAATATTTAAATACTTCGAATTTCTATTAAAAATGGGAAGTCTCGATATCCCTTTACTGGTAGTAGCTTAGCTAAAGGTGGCTGCCTATGAATAAAAAAGAGGTTATAGATGAGGCTATAAAAGCATGTGACTATGGCTTTTGGGCTGGAATTTGTGGTATATTAAGCCCCTTTGCAGCACTTCTAGGACTTTCCTACTTTCTCGCATTTATCTATGTAGTGTTTTTAGTAATTGCTCTGTATAACTTGGGCAAATTGTTTGGGGATAACAAAATAAAAGCCGCTGGTATATTACAATTTCTGGGAATCTTTCTGTTGATACTAGCTATAACTTATATATCGTGGATTTTTATGAAAACTGCCGCAGGACAAATTTTCATGGGCACAAAGCTATCAAACCAAACTATTCGAAGCATAATCCCAGTGGAGAATCTAGGCATATTTCCACTAATTTTTTTAGCTACAGCACTTCTAATATTTGCAGTTTCGCAGATACTTCTCGTATATTCGCTTTTAAGATTTTCTAGCAAACTTAGAGTAAGATATTTCCAATATACAGCAATACTTCTATGCATTACTCTTATTTTTGGATTTTTGGGATTTTTTATACCATCTAGTGCGATAACAATCGTTTCAGGTCTTCTAGCTTTTTCCTATTTTATACTACTTGCTTTATCCTTTAGAACCGCTAGAAATAAGCTTATGAAATTTTAGCTGATCTTGCAAAATAATTCTTTGCTTATTTTAAGTTTTTAAAGCTTCTAACTCTTTTTGCAGCAATTTCATAACAATTCTTGGCTCAGCTTTACCCCTAGTTGCTTGCATCACTTTGCCAGCCAAATAATTTATTGCTTTTCTCTCACCAGCCAAATAATCTTCAACGGCTTTTTTATTTTCAATAATAATCTTCTTTACAGCCTCTCTAAGCATATCCTCATCGGTAATTTTTGCTAATCCCTTATCCTTTACGTAGGTCTTAGGATCTATGTTTGGGTTCTCAACGATTAGTTGCAACAATTGCTTAGTAACCATTTCATTTATATCACCGTTTTTATAAAGTAAAAGAACTTCTGCAATTTTTTCAGGTTTAGCCTTAACATCCTTAGCCCTTAAACCTTTTAAATTCAAAATTTTCTTGAATTGATTCTTAAGCCAGTACGCCGCAATTTTAGCATCAACAATCTTTGCAACATCTTCAAATATATCCGCAAGCTCTTTATCACTTGCCAAAACTTCAGCAACATCACGCTCAATACCATATTGCATCACGATCCTACTAATTCTTGCCTCAGGCAACTCTGGCAAAGTAGCCTTAATATTCTTTATGAACTTCTCGGAAATTTCTACTGGTGGCAAATCAGGATCTGGAATATAGCGATAATCCTCAGCGGTTTCCTTTTCTCTAAGGGATATGGTTATGCCCTGATCTTCATCAAAATGTCTTGTTTCTCGCTTAATTTCTATGCTCTGCTTAATTAGATTTCTTTGTCTCATAATCTCATACTTTAAAGCCTTGTATACGCCAGAAAATGAGTTTATATTTTTTATCTCAACCCTATTACCACCCCCTAGCGATATATTGGCATCGATACGCATTGTACCCTCCTCCTCCCTGCAGACATCTAAATAACTTAACACGCTTTCCAATTTCTTCAAGAACTCCCTTGCCTCCTCTGGGCTATGCATATCTGGCTCGGTAACAATCTCTATTAGAGGCACACCGCTTCTATTGTAATCAACAAGACCCCTCTTCAAATCGTATCTTCCAGGATCTTCCTCAAGATGTACCTCCTTAATCTTAACATCACCAAGTTTTCCATTTGTACCAATTGGGGTAGTAGTTCTTTGGTAATTGTTTGGCAAGTCTGGATAAAAATAGTGTTTGCGCCTAAAAAGGAAGTATTTATTTATTTTGCAATTGAGGGCCAAGGCAATTTTTACCATACTCTCCAAAGCCCTCTTGTTAATACCCATCGGCTTGGCTCCTGGCTGAGCCGTGCAAATTGGGCAGATGTTCGTGTTTGGTTCAGCATTTCTATAGTCTGCAGAACACCTACAAAATAGCTTTTCCCTTGTTTTAAGTTGTTCGTGAATTTCCAAGCCTATTCTTACCTGCATGTTTCCAAAATCCTTACTTTACCATCCTTGACATCAAGCTTTATTAATGTTTTAACATCATAACCCGTATCCTTTTTTACCCTCTCCTTACCCTCTCCTCTCTCAAATACGCAAACTATATCAAGGATTTTAGCGCCAGCCTTTTCAATACCCTTAATAACGCTTATTAAAGTACCACCCGTGCTTATTATATCATCTACAATAACAACTTTGTCATTTTTATCTATGCAGTTTATGTAGAGAGTTCCTTCAGAATAACCGGTTTTTTGCATGACCTCAACTTCTCCCTCAAGTCCATAAGATTTCTTTCTAACAACTACAAATGGCAAATCAGTTACTAAGGATAGAGCAGCAGCAATTGGTAAACCCATAGCCTCTATTGTAACAATTTTATTAGCCTCATTTAAACTTGCGATTCTGCAAATCTCGACAACAACATCTCTTAGATATGAGGGTTTAACCAAAGGTATGCCATCAGTTATTGGATGAATAAGATATTCGTATTCCCCTCTATTTATTACAGGAATCTCCCTTAGAGACTCGATAATCGACTTCATCCCCCCACCTCCTTAACTTAATTAACTTTTTTAACATACTTAAACTTTAAATAAAAGTTTTCTACCCGACTTATTGCTCATAAAAAGTTATTTAAATTCATGCTCAAAATATGAGAATATTACATTTCATTGAAAAATGCCCAAAAATAGTTTTACGGAAAAGTTAAATAATGCAGAATTAGCATTAACATTTGACGATGTTCTTATTTTACCTTCTGAAAGTAAGATAGAACCTGGGGATGTTGATATTTCAACGAAAATCTCCAGAAGCATTCAGCTGAGCATCCCAATCCTTTCTGCAGCAATGGATACCGTTACCGAAGCTGAAATGGCTATAAAAATGGCAAGTCTTGGCGGTTTGGGGGTTATTCATAGGAACATGTCAATCGAAAGGCAAGTTAAAGAAGTTGAAAAGGTTAAGAGGGCTAATCTTGTTATTGAAAAAAGTTTTTGTGCAGTACCCCCAGATTTGACTGTTAAGGAGGCTAAGGAGATTATGGATAACAAAGGAGTTAAGACTTTGATTGTTGTTAAAAACAACAGGATTTTGGGCATTCTTACAACAAAAGATGTTAGATTTGAGGAGAACGCAAAGAAGGTTGAGGAGGTTATGAGTAAGGATATCCTTATTGCTTCGGAAGATGCCAACATAGATGATGTTATTAAGGAGATGGAAAAGAAAAGTGTCAGCAAAGTTCCTATTATAAAGGATGATAAAGTTGTTGGAATTATAACAACGGAAAGCTTGCTTAAAGGAAGAAAATACCCATTAGCCGTTAAAGATGCTGAGGGGCGATTGGTTGTGGCGGCTGCTATAGGACCCTTCGACATTAAAAGGGCTAAGGCTCTAAAATGTGCCGATATTTTAGTTATAGATTGTGCGCATGCTCATAACAGAAAGGTTATAAATTACGTTGCGAAGATAAAGAGAGAGGTCGATAAAGAAATAATTGTAGGAAACCTTGCAACAAAGGAAGCAGCTGAGGCTTTAATAAGCGCTGAGGCGGATACTTTAAAGGTTGGTGTGGGTCCTGGTTCAATTTGTACAACGAGAATCGTTGCTGGTGCTGGAGTGCCGCAATTAACAGCAATAGCGTGGGTAGCAGATGTTGCGAAGGAGTACGATATACCCGTAATCGCTGATGGCGGAATTAGAAGCTCGGGGGACATTGTTAAAGCATTAGCTGTAGGTGCCGATGCATGCATGCTTGGTTATTTGCTTGCAGGGACGGATGAAGCTCCAGGCAAGATAATTTTCATTAGCGGAAGGAAATACAAACAATATAGAGGTATGGGATCATTGGGGGCTATGCTTGCTGATAGATATCTGGGTAGAAGTAAGTTTATACCTGAGGGTGTGGAGGGACTGGTACCGTATAGGGGCAGCGTTGAAGATATAATGAATCAAATCGTTGGTGGTATAAAGGCAGGTTTCGGCTATGCGGGGGCGAAAAATATTAAGGAGTTGAAGGAAAACGCCAGATTTGTTAGAATAACAAGTAAAGGGCTTAGAGAAAGCAAACCTCATGATATTTTAATAACAGATGAAACATACTTATTTAAATGAGACAAAGATTTGTTTTGGACACTACGGCATTTACTATCTACAGAGAGGAGAAGGAGTTAAAAAAATTTGTGGAGCTAATTGCTAAGGCTAGAAAAAAGCTGGATATTTCCTGCCACATCCCATATCCAACAGCATACAACGAGCTTATGGCAATTCTGAGGAGTAGAGAGTATGACAAAAAATTACTTCTGAAAATTGATACATGGATTGTTAAGAAAACACCAGATCGTTATGCTGTTCATCTACCAGCAGAGATTTTGTATGAATACATTTCCGATATAAGAGAGAGAATAAATAGAGGATTAAGAATTGCTGAGGAGATTCTTAGAGAAAGCAGGAAAACAAGTTTGAGCAAACTTCTCAGCAAGTTGAGGGATAAATACAGGGAAGCTTTGAGAAAAGGGATTTTGGATAGTAGAGAGGATCTCGACGTTCTAATTTTGGCGAAGGAGCTTAACGCTGCAGTTGTTACTAACGATGAGGGTATCGAGAGATGGGCTGAGAAACTTGGCTTGAGATTCGTTCCTGCGGATCTATTTCCAAAAATACTCGAAGAATATTTGAAGAGGTAGCTTGCTTTTATCTTAGTTTGTTAATTTATTTTAAATTACAATGACCAAAATTCCTCCAAGGTTTCTCTGCATTCTGCCAAGACTTTCTCAGTCCTTTTTAATACTCTTTTTTCGTCAGAAAACGGTTTATCGTACGCTATTTCTATATCATTCATTGCTAGGAGGGTGGCATGCATAACCTTTGGTAGCACCTCCAGATCGTATCCACCTGCCATAACTGCAAAAACTTTTTTGCAAAGTTTGCTCAATTTATTTGCAATCTTTACATAACATGTTATACTAAGCATTAAATTTGCTAGAGGATCCCTAGCATGGGCATCTGCACCTACATATAAAATTAAATAATCTGGCTTAAACTCGCTAAGAATTGGCATAACAATCTCCTCTACTGCCTTATCATAGCTATTATCTGAAGCGTAAGGTGGCAATGGTATTGGTATATTAAATCCCCTGCCTTCGCCTTTTCCGATCTCATTAACAAATCCTACGCCTGGATATAAAGTTGCAGGATCCTGATGTAGGGAAATGTAAAGCACATTTGTATTTTCATAGAATATTTCTGCAGTACCCTGCCCATAATGGGCATCGTAATCAACAATTGCAAACCTTGCGTTTTTATCTTGCAAATACTTTGTTATGGCTACTCCAACATCATTCAAATAGCAAAATCCAGAACCGTAGTCTTTACCTGCGTGATGACCTGGAGGTCTCGATAAAACCAGGGGTCTTTCTTTGGCAATCCTAATAGCTGTATATACAGCGCCACATGCTAATTTTGCGATATCATAGGTATTCTCAAACACTGGCGTATCTGGACTAAGAAATTCTACACTTCTAACGAATTTTAGATTTTTTATGTATTCGCTGGAATGTACAAGCAAAATATCTGAATCTTTAATATTTTCTGGTTTTACTATTTCAATGTCCTCTCTCTCCTTTAAATAGCTCAGCGTTTTTCTAAGTCTTTCAGGAACCTCAGGGTTGTAAGGACTAGGATCGTGTTCAAGAAATTTTGGGGAAAAAATTGCCTTAAACGCCATTTTTTAATCTTTTGTATTCCATAAATCTTTTAATTAGGAATCTATTATTAAGGTTGCTTCTAAAATTTTAACTATATTTTTTCTGTTCGTAGCTTATCCAATCTATAAAAATGTAGCTAAGAGCGATTTCAATTCTTACAAAATGTCGCTAAGAAAGCCTCCTCTTTAAGGGAGGTGGGGGAGGTTGGCGTAGATTTCTAACATCATCGAAAAGTTAAATACCTAAAGACTCTACAAAGAGTCAATGGTCAAGAAATTAACGATATCAGACAAAGCGTACTGGAAGCTGATGGAAGTTAAGGTCAAGCTTAGGTGCGAAACTTGGGAAGAATTTGCAGACAGAATTCACAGAATGGTGTTCAAAAATGAAGAGGGTGGATAAGTTTAGGTTAAGACCTACTAAAGAGCAGGAGAAGGTTTTATTTAGCCTATGCGAGATGTCAGCAGTATTATGGAACAAGCTAAACTACATTAGAAGACAGAATCAGAAAAGTACTATCGAAAGAGACAGTTAAGGTTTAGACATGCTGTCAACATGATAGTATTCAGGCTCGTTAAGATATGCTATATAAAGGAGTAACAGAAATCACCGGGTTTAACGGGGGGCTGGCACTCCCCGAGCTACCGAGGCGCATCCCCTGGTAGCTCGAACTCCTCGTTAGGAATCCTCGCACTTTAGGGCGGGGAGGATGTCAAATTATTGGTAACATGGAACACCTTATCTTGCTTTCGGCGGAGCATGAAACACTACCATTTTCGGAATTAAAAGCCTGCTTAGAGATATCTGGTGGGAAATTTTGTATAAAAGATAAAGTAAAAAATGTCGTTATTTTTGAGAGTAATGCGCCAAATATCTCCAAAATTCTTGCAGAGAGGATGAGTATGGCACATATAATCTGCAAGTTCCTATTTAAGTGTGAGGCTGATGAAAGGGCTATTATAAGGAACATTAGAGATCACCTACTGGAATTTGAAGGATTCAGAGATTTCTATATAGAAAAACACAAAATTTTTGGAGCTAAAGGTGTTAAAGGAGTAAGCAAGAGGTTGGGAAGGTACATTGAGGAGAAGTGCAAAGTGAGGGCTAATTTTCGAAATCCAGAAGCTATTTTGGATATTATCTTTATCGACAATTTTTGCTATGCTGGGTTAAGATTGAGTAAAGTTAAAAAAGATTTTTATAAGCGTGATTTGAAAAAGAGGCCTGTAAATTACCCAGGTGCATTAAAGCCTAAATTAGCCAGATTATTTGTTAATCTTGCTAGAACCAAGGCCAATGAATTAATGTTAGACCCATTTTGTGGCTTGGGAAGTATTCTAATCGAGGCTAATGTTTTGGGAGCAAAATGTATCGGTGTGGATATCAACAGTAAGATGTTAAAGGGTGCAAAAACGAATTTAAAGCATTATGCTAAACATGCAATTCTAATAAAAGGAGATGCCAGAGATGTGGCTAAATTTATTGATGCTGAAGTAGATGCTGTTGCTACGGATCCTCCTTACGGAATATCAAGTAGCACGCATAGAATACCTCAAGAAAGTCTTTATTGCGAGACTTTGGAAGAGTTAAGTAAGTTATTAAAGAGAAACAGATATATAGCATTCGCAACTTCTCATCACACAAATCTCGAGGATTTATTGCCAGGGAATTTAGAACTACTTGAGAAGCATGCTCAGTATGTACACAAAAACTTAACGAGGATTATCTATGTAATTGAAAAAACCTAGCTTATCCGCAATTCTTACTAAGATATTCTCCAACTTTTTGGGAAGCTTTACGCTTTTCATCAACTCTATTTCGCTTTTTTTAATACAACGCAATTTTATTACTAGCAATCCGTATAATATAAAGAAGGTTGGCAATGTTATTATGAGCTCCGCCCAAGGATTCATGTTGATGATCTCTTTTATTGATGCCAAGTAAATGGTTGATAGGATTATACTGAAAGTTGCTTTAAGTAGAGATTTTGTGTCTAATGTTATGGAGCTATCATGCTTAATCATCTCCGCATTCAACAATTTGTATGCAACACTAACTCCAATAAAGAATGTTATAACCGTTGCTGTGGCTGCGCCTACAACACCAAACTTTGGAATTAGGGCAATATTTGCAATTAAATTAAAAGCTGCGCATATGCTTGTAACTTTAACTGCAAGTAAGGGTTTTCCTATACCAACCAATGTTGTTGACGCTATTGTCATAAGTGTCTGAAATATCATTGCTATGGTTAGAATTTGCAATGGTAAGGCTGCCTGCAAAAACTTTTTACCAAAAACCATCCCTATTGTAATTTCTGGATAGCATAGGAATATGGCTGAGAACGGAAGAATCGATATAAATGAGAATTTTATAAGTAGGGAGAATGCTTTGGAAATATCTGCGTATCTTTTCATCGCATACAACTCGGATATCATTGGAAAAAATACTGTTGAGATTGCTGAAACTAAATAAAGCAATAATCTTGCTATCGGTAATGCTGCTTGATAGATTCCGACTGATACCAAACCTTTTAGGTATGTTAGGCATAAAGTGTCGGTATTTGTTATAATAAAGCTTGAAATTCCTCCAGCTAATGCAGGTATGCCAAATGTAAGAGATTTCTTAAATATACTCTTTCTCAATTTAAATCTTGCCGAAAGGAATTGAGGGAAAGTTTTGAGGAAAAGTTTAAATGATAGTAAGCCTGTAAAGATCCCCGCAATTAGATATCCAATCGCACAGCTCTCCACACTCGCACCTTTTACAAGAAAAAGTATCGTTACGAAGGTAAAGCTAAGTGCTATACTTGTCAAATTGATAATGGAGATGCCAAGCATATTTTTAAATGCTTGAAGACATGCGCGCATAACATCTACAAAGAAGGATAATAAAAAGCTTAGGGTTAGTATTTGCAAGGGTGATAATGCCTCAATTGTTTTGAAGAATTTAAGAGAGAGAAATTTTGCGAGAAGGAGTATTAGTAAAGCGAGGGAGAATGATGTTAGGAACTGTATCGTTAATGTGACTATTATAAGCGATTTTGCATTCTCATACTCTTTCTTTGTGATATACTCTGGCAAAAATTTTACTAGCGCTGTGGTTGTGCCTAAAGGTCTAAATATTTGCACCAACGTAAAAAAGGATATAAGCGCATAGAATAATCCATAGTCTGCTACGCTTAGATTCTTAGCCAAAAAAATTCTTAGAGAGTAGCCAAAGACTAATGAAAGTGCCTGAAAAGTTAATATTGTAGCAACTCCCTTAACAAAGTAATCAACATAACTTTGGCTTCGCATAAATAAAGCTTTATTTGTTAAGTTTTAATTAAGTTAAAGTAGCTAATAAGAATGTTGCTGGTTGCGGATATAGTTTTTTGTAAACATCCTTTGTGAAACATTAAATGCTTTGCTCAATAGTAGTCTCCGTCTGACATGGATGAGATGAATTAGAGAAACGGGTGGAAAGTTTTTTATACTTCAAAGTCAGTATATTGAAATGAGCTAGAGCTATATATACCATAAGCTGAAATGATGCTTCCAGCCAAACTCCTTGCAACAACAAGGGTTGTAATAAGGTAATAATTTATCGTTAATATTAAATGCCGGGGTGCCCGAGTGGTTAAGGGGGCGGCCTGCTAAGCCGCTAGGCCACTGGCCTGCCGGGGTTCAAATCCCCGCCCCGGCGTCTTTTTCGAAGCTTGCATAATCCCAAGTTTCTGCTCAGAAATGCGAGAAATTTAGAAAAGTCTAATTGTTTTAGCTGATGAGAAATATAAACAAAGAAATAGATTATAAAATTACGTAAGCCGGGGTGCCCGAGCGGACCAAGGGGGTGGGCTCGAGACCCACTGGGCTTCATGCCCGCAGGGGTTCAAATCCCCTCCCCGGCGTTTATCTTTTAAATGAGGAATGCAAAAAGCGAGACTTTATGAAAAAGCTAACGACAAAGTGAAATGTTTGCTTTGCGAAAGGAGATGCATAATTCCTAGAGATTCCTTTGGTTTCTGTAGGACAAGAAAAAATGTTAATGGTATCCTCTATACCCTTACCTATGGAAATATTTCCTCTCTTTCAGCAAACCCTATAGAGAAAAAACCGTTCTTTCATTTCTGGCCAGGAAGCAAAGCTTTAACAGCAGGCACTTGGTCATGCAACTTCACATGTCCTTGGTGCCAAAATTGGGAAATAAGCAAATCTTATCCTGACGAGGAGCTGATGTATTATTTGAGTCCAACAAAGTTTGTTGAGTTGACAGAAGAATACAATTGCCAGGGAACTTCCTTTTCCTTCAACGAACCTACTTTGTTTTTTGAGTATGCTGTTGATGTTTTTAAGCTTGCTTTAAAAAGAAATCTCTATAATACTTACGTCTCCAACGGGTATATGACGAAAGAAGCTTTAAAGATACTTGCTGAAAGCGGTTTGCATGCAATAAACTTTGATATAAAGGGCAACGAGGAAGTTGTGAGAAAGTATTGTAATGCAGATGTTAAATATGTTTGGCGTAATATAAAGCTTGCATATGAGCTTAATTTACATGTTGAGGTTATAAATTTAATAATTCCTGGTATAAATGATGAGGAAAGGATAATTAGCGGAATCATCAAGAGATTGCTTAAGATTTCGGATGAAATTCCCTTGCATTTTACCCGCTTCTTTCCCGCATACAAGATGCTGGATTTGCCTCCAACACCCATTGAAACTCTCGAAAAAGCTTATAGAATGGCGAAGGAGGCTGGTGTGAAGTACGTTTATATTGGCAATGTGCCAGGACATAGATATGAGAACACATACTGCCCTAACTGCGATTATTTGCTTATTAAAAGATATTGCTTTAGCATCATGGAATATAGAGTTAGAGATGGTAAATGTCCAAAGTGTGGTGAGAAAATTTTAATAGTCGGAAAACACATAGGCTGAAATGATAAAGCAGGTGATTGTTCTTAGGGAAGATCTAAATATGAGCAGAGGTAAATTGTGTGCTCAAGCGTGTCATGCTTGCCTAGCGAGCTATCTTGAGGCTATGAGGAAGGATAAAAATGTTGTGGGTGAGTGGTTAAAGGAGGGGCAGAAGAAAATAATTCTTAAAGTAAACAGTTTAGAGGAATTGTTAACCTTATATGAAAAAGCTAGGCAAAACGGACTACCATGTGCTATAATTAAGGATGCTGGGCTAACAGAGTTGGAACCTGGTACTGTAACAGCCTTAGGAATAGGACCTTGGCATGAAAAGGAGATTGATAAAATTACAGGGAACTTGCCTACCTTGAAGTAAACTACTACTCATCTAGGATGAGTGGCTTTATACCTCCATCATGACTGGAACTCTGGCAAGGGCTGGTTTACGCAACCCATAGCACTAAGTATAAATGGCTTAGTTTAAATAGAAAATATGACAAACATATGCCCCCGGCGGGATTCGAACCCGCGACCTACGGCTTAGAAGGCCGTCGCTCTTCCAG
>Ga0190367_1000399_pt1 | contig 32247 bp, 31 predicted proteins | sample 4872181011_MG_FD_171838 | JGI IMG/M metagenome (GOLD analysis project Ga0190367, IMG submission 171838) | Hydrothermal vent microbial mat bacterial communities from Southern Trench, Guaymas Basin, Mexico - 4872-18-10-11_MG | ecosystem: Environmental > Aquatic > Marine > Hydrothermal vents >...
ATAATAGAGCCGGAGTTTATAGTAGCAGTAACGAGAATAGAGTTAAATATTAAGAAGCGGCCACTGAAGCTTGAAAAGTACAGGATAGTACATATATCTGATACTCATTTTGGTTCCTCAAAATTTAAGACAATATATGATATAGTGTTAAACACTGTAAAGCAGCTAAACCCTGATCTCATAGTTTACACTGGTGATTTGATTTCTAGAAGAACATTCCTTTATGAAGCTGTAAACTTTGTTGAAAAGCTATCGAGTATTTCGCAAGTGTGTGCGGTTGATAATGTACGTGTATTGGTTAATGAAAATATTGAGGTAGAAGATAATTTCTACATAGTGGGTGTTGATGATCCATATACAATGCATGATAAACTAGATAAGGCTTTACAAGGGATTAAAGAACATAGCGTGATAATTCTTTTAGCTCATTCACCTGAAATTGTAGGTAAAGCTACAAATAAAGTTGATATAATTCTTACTGGCCATACTCATGGAGGTCAGGTAGTTTTACCGTTACTAGGTCCCTTATATGTTCCCTTACCAAGGAAGTATAGGAGGTATGTTTCTGGTCTTTTCAAAGTAGGCGAAACATACATGTATGTTAATAGAGGAATAGGTACGAGTATTTTACCTGCAAGGTTTATGTGCTCACCTGAAGTAACATGCTTAGATTTTAAGTGGGATACTTCTCAATAATTAATACCTCATATTCTCTAAGCTCGGTAATGTTATGTTCCAAAATTTTCCCTTTAGGTTCTAAAATGATTTCCTTGTTCCGCAATGGATAAGTTATTTTTACCTTTCCACACTCATTTTCTAAACGTACTTTTATTTTAATGTTAAATATTGGTATGACGGATCTAGGCGGATGTACAGCATATGGTTGACTATATCCTGGCAGCGGTTGCTTAGTTTTCCCTAGTGGCATAGATAATATTCTCTGATTGTACGTATGGTTAAGTAGGTGCACTATGTAATATTCTTCCCCTTCAAAAACACTTGCCTCTACGGTTTCAGGAGCATAGACCTCTATCGGAGGTTTTTCAGGTACAAGATATTTTATACTATTAGCAATGAGTGTTGAATATTCTGGTAATCCCGTTCTCCAATAATGTCTGCCTAGTTGAAATGAGAAATATGTTAATGATTTATTTGCGACTATAGCTGGTTCTTCAGTTAAGGGGCCCATAGGTGGGGGGCTTCTGCCCAAAGTATATTCGTAACCGTAGGTTGCTAGAGGTAGAGCCACCTTAGCCGCGATTTTCACTTTATCTGTTTCTATTCTTAGTCTTGCATGATTTCCTAGGCCTTGTTCTACACGTGTTTTTCTAAAAGTATAGCTCATGTCCCCTAACAGTATTGTTTTTGAAACATTTTCTGAAAGCCTATCGTCCTCTAATACTATGTAGCTCCAAGGCGTTTCGAAAACTCCTTCATAGTGGAATCCCATTATGTTTGATAAGCCAAAGTCCCCTCTTTCTATACCTTCTTCATCTAGTATGGTTGCTTGATATGTTATTATTAACTTGCCTTGGTTCTCAACATATTTACATATTGTTTCTAACGCTCTATCTGACACACATGCCGTATTTGCTAGGATTATTAGTTTAAACTCTTTTATACTATTGTAGTTTTCTAAATCCTTATCAGCAATGAACTCTACAGGTATATGCTTATGAATTAGTGCGTAGTAGAAACCTCTTGTTTCATCAACATACACTGCTGGATTATTTTTACCATACCAGTCTCTAGTATTGTTTGAAGCTACTATGCCAACGTATTTTAATGGCTCAGCTTTTTCCATGTACTCTTCGAGCTTCTCTATTTCAGAATAAACTTCAGCAACAGCATCTATAGTTCTAGAATCCTGAGCTAAAGTGGAGGAGAAGAAAAGTATCCATGGTGAACCACCAGCTATAAAAGCTTCTCTAAGACCCTGCTTGATAGCTAAAGGTGTCGTAGAGGTAACGGTCCTGTACATGTGGAAAGCGTTTCTAGAAGCCCATACTGGCTTATTTCCGCTCATAGCTCTCGTCAGCCTAACCATTTCAGAAACAAAGCCTGGAGGTTGGTGGTCAGCTTCGCTGCACTCTGCGAAAATAGCATCTACAATATCTCTTGCTTCTTCAACGATCTTATTTGCTCTACCGGCCCATCCTGCTGGGTGATTATTGTACATGAACAAAACATTCTTCCTAATGCTTTTCGCTATTTTCCAAAGTTTTCTCATAGCCTCTAAAACAACCTTATATCGCCACTTCCAAGCTTCCCGCCATTCCTTACTTTCCCAGTTTTCTTCTCTGGGCAGCTCATAACCTGTTTCTTTGTGGAACTTCTCTCTACAGTACTTACAATAGCATGATTTCTGATAATCTGGTTGGTATCTAAAAGAGTCGAGAAGTACAGCATAGGGTTGAAGTACGCTTAATGCTTCCTGTACTTCACGTTCTAGGTAGTTTAGATATGGTGAATTTAAGCACATCATAGGCCATTGAGGTCGCTTAACTTCTAAACCGTACGGTATGTGTTCTAAAACTATGGGCTCACCCTTAACATTTACTTGAACCCATTCCGGGTGTTCTTCATACATGTGTTTGTTAGCTGTATGTGCAACCATAATAACTACTTTGATATTGTCCTTACTTGCTAGCTCAATTAGCTTTTCAAGGCATGTATCCTTTGTTAATCTGGGATGTTTAGGTGCGACTTCACCTTCCAAATATAGTCTTCTCCCCCAAGCATCTCTAGCAAAAACAACGATAACATTAGCATGCATTTTCTTAGTGCATTTAACGAGATTTTCAGCAGTAAATTCTCTAATAAAATAACCGTACGGGTCCTCTAAGTTATATTGAACAGCTCTAACATACTTTCCCATAAATTACCATCCACGCACTACTACGTATCCCTATAGTTTTCAAAACATTTTCAAAACGCGGGGATTATTAAAATTACTTGCTCTAAGCTACTAGCTTTCATGCTAACTAGGTCATAGGAAAGAGTATGAATAAACAATAGACATGTAGGTGTAAAAACTCTACTACCTTTATAAGCCTAATTGCTTTCTAATGTACTGATCTATTTCGCTTCCTATTTGTACCGATCTTCTATACGACTCTTCTATAGTCTTCATTAGCGCTGCTTTTACGCCTTCAGACTCCAACACCATAATTCCCCTAATCGTTGTTCCCGCGGGTGTTGTAACCTCATCCCTTATTTCCGCCGGATGTACAGGTCTTTTTCTTAGAAGCTTAGCTGTTCCCTCTAAAACATCCAATATTGCCTGATATGCTAAATCTCTAGGCATACCTGAAGCAACAGCACCCAAAACCAATGCGTCAACTATTTCCGCGAGAAATGCAGGGCCGCTGCCTGCAAGGCTTGTCCAAACATCTAATATTTCCTCAGGAACCCAATATACTGACCCTAGGCATTTAAATAGCTCCTCAACTGCTTGTTTGTTTTCCCCAGCATTTTCCTCTTTAGCTACTGCTGTTGTAGCTTTCCCTACTAGGGCGTTAATATTTGGCATTGCGCGGTAAACTTCAGCTTTCCTAATAACCGATGTTAATGTACTTATCCTAACACCAGCCATAATAGATACTACTATTTTCCCCTCCCATGAGCTTCTATTAACTTGCCTCGCAACTACAGGGAAATGTTGGGGTTTAACACTTAAAACAACCATGTCCGCATTTCTAACTGCATAGTCGTTGTCTCTTGTAGCTTTTGCCCCAAGTTTTTCAGCAGCACGCAGAGTTACATCACGGTGACCAGTAGCTATTATTTCGACATTATTGTGCTTCCTAACAGCGCGAATAATAGCTGAACCCATTTTACCAGCTCCAATAACAGCTAAAGTCCTAATTTTACTTCCTAAAATACTGGTTTTCAAACTACCACCTTTTCGACTAATGTAAAACCTATACATACTACTTTAAAATTATTTCGTACTCGAAGCAAATAACATAGTAAAAAGTTTTCAATGCAATTTAGGAGTATAATTAAATTTTGCTCTAGTAAAATACTGTTACTGAAGGGAAATGTTTGCTAGATATGCTGCATTAGTTAAGAATCTTAGGGGAGTAGTTGTTTTCGATCTAAGTGAGGAAAATGTTAAGGAGGCTATTAAGTGGCTTGTAAACAGGTTTAAGTATAGAAATTTAGGACTACCACCAAGCCTAGTTGAGAAGTATGAAGAAGAAATTAAGAAGTACTTAGAGGGAAAACCTTTCAAAAGAATAGTATATCCTGTACCCGAGCTCAGGAATGTAGCTTCAATTATTCTAGAAGAAGCTAACATACCATTTGAGCTTTCCGAATCCTTAGTACTAGCATCATCGTATATTTCACCATTACTTGTTTTAGGAAGGAAGTTTCTACCATTTATTGAGAAATTATCTGTTGAAGTTGTTAGAATATGTAAAGATAAAACACTAGATGTTAAACAGTGGAAATTACATCTAAGAATAGCAGACTACACCATACTCGACTTCTACGAGGAATCAGTAATTGAAGCTATGAACCTAATTACTAGATCTCACGTCCTTTCCAAGGAAGAACTAGATTTAGTCTTGGAGAACAGATTTAAGCGTATTAAAGAAGACACGAAGAGGTATTGGAGAATAAAATGTTCTGAAGGTAAGCCTTTCCTATTCTACATTGACATGTTAAATGTAGTAAAAGATAGAATAAAATATTTAAGTGAAAATCAGGCAGCGGCTTTATCCATAGTTCCTGCAGTCCATATTGCACCTTAAGTTAGTATTACCGCATTTAAGACGATGTATAGTTTGGAACTATCGCTGGGAGTTTTGTTTTCTTAGCATACCATGTATTTAGTACTCTATGAGATGCAATTAGTAAAACAACACCTACAGGCAATAGTGCTAGTGGTGTTGTTATTCCTGAGGCGAATAGGGCAAATAGCACTGCAGATATTCCTGCCGCTGTTAGAGCATATGGTAGCTGAGTATTAACATGGTCTATGTGGTCTGATGCGCTAAACATCGAAGACATTATTGTTGTATCGCTTATTGGGCTACAGTGGTCTCCAAATATACCTCCAGCGAAAACGCTTGCTATTGAAGCATATGTTACTACGTACGGGTCTGCTCCCTGGGCTAAAGCTATCTGCCATGCCATAGGTACCGCTATAGGCATCATAACACCGAAAGTCCCCCAGCTAGTGCCTGTTGTAAACGCTATGAAGCATGACGCTAGAAATATTATTGCTGGAACAATCATTGCTGGTACGCCGGCAGCTGTAGCTAATTCTACAACGTATTCTGCTGTTCCAACAGCTTCTGTTGCCGACTTAATGCTCCAAGCTAAGACTAGAATAGCATTAGCTAAGACCATTAGGTACATTCCTCTAACAGTAGAGTCCATTACCTCTTTGAACCTCATACTCCTAGTTGCTAATACGGCTACAGCAGCGAAAATGTACGCTGCAAAGGAGCTCCATAACAACGCTGTTGCAGCATCAGCATTCATTAAAGCTTCAGTGAAGGATACAGTCCACCATTGGTCTCCGCCTCCAGTAACCCACATACCAAGTAAGGTAACAATAACCAACACTATAACTGAAGAAACAAACACCCACCAAGGAGCAGAAGATTTAGCAGAACCCAGAACGGTTTCTGTAGGCATTAAGGGTTGTGCGCCCTCCCTAATAACTTTACCTTCACTTACAGCTCTATGTTCTGCTTTAAGCATTGGACCATAGTGTCTTCTAGTAATAACAAGCAGCAACACCAGTATTATAGCTAGAATACTATAGTACCTATATGGCACGCTCATAAGCCAAGCATACATAGCACCTACGTCGGGGGCTAAGGCTATTTTTCCTTCACTAACTAAGCTTTTCAAGTAGTTAAATGAGTCATCTATTAAGCTAACCTCATAACCTATCCATGTAGATACTATAGCTAAGCCAGCTACGGGGGCAGCAGTAGAGTCGACAATGTAGCTTAGAAATTCCCTGCTAACTCTCAGCCTATCAGTTAAAGGTCTAGAAGCATTACCTACAATAACAGCATTAGTATAGTCGTCGAAGAACACTGCTAACCCTAAGAACCAGCTTAGAAAACTTGCCTCTCTAGCTGATTTTATTTTCTTGGATAACTCTGAAGCTAGCGAAAACATCGACCCTGAAACATACAGTACGCCTATTAAAGCACCAATTATGAAATCAAACACTAATATTGTTGCATTCCAACTATCAGTTACATTGCTTATAATCCATCCTAGAGTGGTAGCTGTACCTCCAAAAACATCCCATCCTGTAGCCATTAATCCGCCTATCCACACGCCAGCAAATAGAGCTACAAGCACTTGCTTAGTAATGAAAGCTAATGCAATAGCGAGTAATGGTGGTAATAGGGGTGGTGCAGCAACTCCTATAGCTAGGACTATGATTAAGGCAACAGTATTTATTATGAAACCTTTATTAACTTCCATACCCTTCTGCCTCTTAACATATTTACTGTACAAAATTCAATTAAATAATTCCACTCTTTAAATTTTTCTTTAATAATCTAAAGAGATTTACATAGAAAATTTTCAAGAAATATAACGATGTATCTTTAACAAATATTTAATTATTCTCTTTCTCTTAAAGAAAATATTATTACCTTGTTTTTAAACCTAAATACTTGTGTCGTACCTTAGCAAGGAAAATAACTGTAGTTTAACTAAGTTAATTGTAGCAATCAATATCGTAGTGTACATTATATGCGGCTTTATTGGCGGAAATATTGTAGAAATAAATGCTGAAGTCCTAGCTCTCATTGGCCAGTTTAACATTTACGTCCTAGAATACGGTTTTTGGTGGCAACCAATTACTGCAGTTTTTGTGCATGTAAATATAATCCATTTACTATTCAACACGTTTTGGATTTACATACTGGGGTGTAGAGTTGAGAAAATTTTTGGTAAAATACCTTACCTTGCAGTTTATTTCCTAAGCGGACTATTTGGAAACATTTTAACGTTACTTATTTTACCTCCTTTAACAATTAGTGCAGGCGCTAGTGGTGCTATTTTCGGAATTTTCGGCGCTTTAATAATGTTTGAAGGTGTACGCGGTAGGGGAATATTTGTAGCGTTAATTTACGCTTTCCTAATATTTATGATGAATGTAGGTTTTGGGATAAACATAGTAGCTCACTTAGGAGGATTAATTGTAGGATTAATTATTGGATATGTTTATGGTAAGTACGGTAAAATTTAAGCTCAAAACATTTCGTCAAAGCTAAGCTTTAAAGCGAAGCATTGCTATTCTAAGCTATTTAGTGTTAAAAGTTTAGCTATACACGTTTTTAAGAAACTTATATCAGATACATTCTTGGCAATTTTCCATAAGCCTACTTCTTCATGAATAATAGTAAGCATAGACAATGTAAATAAAGTATGCATGAATATTGATGCTTTTAACCAGTTACCAAAGAGGACAAACTCATCTACATTTTCTACCGTTATAGGCCAAAGTAATGGGTTATATTCATGGTGCATGGAGTCAATAAGTACATGAATTAGTGCACTTACTTCTACAGATAGAGCATATTTAAACATACTAATTTTGCCTAGTTTAACATTTAAAATTCCCCTTACTACCTTGCTGTAAATAGGGTTACGTAACTGTTTCTTGTTTGTAGGTCTTTTAAGGTCGGTCATAAACTTATATGCTTGAGGCATCACATAATAAATGTGCTGGTGACCCCTGGTTCCCGTTACCCGCTCCTCGGTTGGGCGGGAAGGAGGCTAGGGGAAACCGTGATGAACCGACCTACGGAAACCCACAGAAACCGTAGGCGGAGAACGGTAAGCAAGGAAACCGATAAGCCAAGATAGCATTAAACAGCCGAGAAAACTATGAAGAATAAGCCTATCAAAGGGATAATAGGATTTCTAGGTCAGGTAGAAAACTACCAATAATAAGACCGGTTAAATCAAGTCTCTTCTTAAGAGCCTTATGAATAATGTATGCATGAACGTAGTGGAGAAGCGTGAATACCATGCTCAATAACCCTTCACTAAGTCGTTGTATTCTCATGTTTTTATATTTAATGTTTTTAGATTTCGAATATTTAGAACAATAATGTTTTAAATGTTAGATTTAGAAACAACGGTGTTTTAAGTTTTCTATTGGTTGCTAAAATGTTGCATAGAACTGCTATGTGCTGGACTATATGCCTAGCTATGATAACATTATTGCTGTTATCATGCGTCACCATGAAACATTCCGGAAAAGTTGGAGGCTCAACAACGATTGATGCTGGAAACCTTGAAATACATACTTTTAGCTCCTATGATGAGTTAAGAGAGTACATTATAGAGTCTTTGGAGTTCTCAAAACTTATGCCAAAACTGGGATACAAGCTACTTACCCCGGCATTTGAAGAAATATGGCCACTACCTATACCTGTGCCAACACCGGCACCTACTCCTATTCCAGCGCTATCTATACCTGGATTTACTCGAGGTACAATAGCGATACCTGAAACGAGCATAGCAAAAACAGCTAAAACTGCTTATGGAATACCCTACTCTAAAACCAATGTTCAGGTTGAGGGAGTTGACGAAGCTGACATAGTTAAAACTGACGGCAAATACCTATATGTTGCCTCGGGAAATAAGGTCTACATATTGAAGGCCTATCCTCCCCAAAATTCTTCAATAATTACTAGTGTTAGCGCAGGGGAAGTTCTAGGGATATTTATAGCTAATAATAGACTAATTGTTATATCTTCCATAAAACCTCAGATAATGTCCTTACCTAAACCTAAATCACCAATATTACCTATAAGGCCTGAAATAGTCCCGCCAATACCAGTGTTTAAAGAAGAGTTAACAATTACGTTATATAGCTTAGAAAACATTGAAAAACCTACGGTTCTACAGAAAATTAACGTAACAGGCCATTATGTTTCATCAAGACTCGTAGGTAAATACTGCTACATCATAGTTAACTTCCCAGTATACATATTTGAAGATAGAATACCGCTACCTTTAATTAATAACGAGGCTATTGCACCTAGCGACATTAAATACTTCGGAAGAGACTTCTCATACACTTTTACAATAATACTAGCTTTAAACACAGAAACAGGGGATTACAGTAAGGAAGTATTCTTAACAGGTATATCAAACTACATTTACATGACACATAAGAACCTATATGCTCTAGTAACGAAAAGGCCTAACATTTACGTAATACTGGATAAAATAATCAACGTTATTGTTGAGGAAATGCCTGAAGAAGTCAAAGAAGCTATTGAAAAGATAAGGAGTGAGAATATATCTAAAACAGAAAAGTACAAGCAAATATTGGCACTATTAGAGTCAGAATTTAACTATTTACCCAGTGAGAGCAGAAAGAAGATATTCACTGAAATAGTTAAGGAATATTCGAAGCTATGGCATGAAGAAACAGCCATATATAGGTTTGCGATTAACGGTTTAGAAATAAAAGCTGTAGCTAAAGGGGAAGTACCGGGACGAGTACTTGACCAGTTTTCAATGGATGAACGTGGAAATTACTTCAGAATAGCGACAACAGCAACAGTGTATAGTACCGAAGATAGCTTACCTACAGTACCCGTGCAAGTTAATAATGTTTACGTATTAGACATGAACCTTACAATAATTGGTTCTCTTGAAGGACTAGCTAAAGGTGAGAGAATATATTCAGCAAGGTATATGGGAGACTTAATGTTCCTAGTGACGTTCAGGAGAATTGATCCACTATTCGCCATAGATCTTTCAGACCCTAGCAATCCAAGGGTTTTAGGTAGGCTAAAAATACCAGGATATTCTGAGTATTTACATCCACTTCTTGACAGGTACTTAATAGGCATAGGAATGGATGTCGACGAAAAAACAGGTTTTATGAAGGGTCTAAAAATATCGCTATTCGATATTTCAAACGTTACGGAACCTAAGGAAGTTTCAACAGTAGTTTTTGAGAAGTACATGTATAGTCCGGTTCTCCACGATCATAAAGCATTCATGATAAATTATGAGAAACTATATTTCGCAGTACCTGTCTCTGGAAATAAGTATTCCGGAGAAAATGGAGTATACATAATAGACATCTTATTACCGGAACTTAACGAAACAACTAAAGCCAAACTAGCTGTAAGAGGTCTTATATGGCATCCTGGAGCACAAAGAACATTATACATCGGCGACTACATATACACTGCATCATACGATGTAGTGAAAATTGTTGATGAAAGTTTAAACGTAGTAAACGAAATAGTGTTAATGCAAAGCAGCAAATAAAAACAATACTTTTTTATAATTAGAAGTGAACGTAGACATAGGAGAGGTATTCTTGTTTTTCAAGAAAAGCATAGACAAAGAAATAGAGAGTATAATTAGGGATTTAATTGATATTAGAAGATTATTTAAGGAAGGTATAAGACCTAGAGCCTTAAGCAAATCCTCAGTATTTACAAGGTTTAGGAGGGAATTTAGACAAAAACATCTTCTGCGAAAGCTACCATACTTAGACGTCGACGAAATGGAAGCGCTCTTAGTAAAGACCATGAAGAAACTGCGAGACGTCACTAAAAGGCTTGCTAAACTACTTAGCAATGTAGAGACTAAGACCAGATCTTACAGGTTAATCTTTCTTCTAAGAGAAAGCCTAGCCTCATTAAATAATATAATCAGCGGCGTAGTAGATCGTAAAGAGATAGTTAAAGTGCTTGACGATGTAATAGTTAAGCTTAATGAAGCAAAGACTATTATTCGGCTTGAAGGAATAAAGTAGTTAAAGTAAGTGTTTTTATCGCTTCCTATCAAAGAATATGTTCTTGCCCCTAATACTTAATGGCACAGCCATTGCAATATCGGCATCAATTAGCCCAAGTTCCTGTGCTGCAACACCAGCGCTTAACATGATCCTATTATCTACATTATGTATAGATGCTGTTTTAACAGCAGAACCTAACGCTATTCCCAAATTAAGAAGGCTTAGTACTTCGTCAATGTTTATATTCCATATCCTGGGTTGCTTAATGTTGAACCCTGTAATTTTGCAACCTAGGACTACAACTACATCTGATTCTCTAATATTCTTAGCGTCTCTAGCATAGAAGCTTCCATACTCCACAGCTAATTCCTCCATTTTCTCAGCTAACTTATTCAGCTCATCTTTCCTGTAAAGAATTCTTATACTAACATTATCAATGCCTTTAGCTTTAGGAGCAGTTTTCGCGGAAGCAGCCATGAGCTTTGCAGTTAGCAAAGCTATCTCTTCAAAAGAAATTTCTTTGCAAGACATAAAAACAGCACCCAGTAATTATAATTAAAATGGATAGTTAAAAAACTAAGCATAATTTACCGCGTAGCTTTTTATTTCCCTACAGAAATATAACTTATTGGAATATGATGAAACCTCCTCTCAACACATAGACCGAGGAGGATGACGTACCTCACGGCACTCTGACTAAACGTTTGCGATTTTATAATATTTTCTGTTTATGTTAGTATTATAGCATATTTATGGAAAAATATTTTTATAGTGTACCTTCTATTTTGAAATGGTGCACCTATGGTCGAAGTTATACATGAAAATACGTGGAAGCTTTGGGCATTTATAGTAGGTAAAGCCTTCAATATAGAGTTCGAAAGACCTTCTATGAACGAACATTACATGTTCTTGAAGGAAATTAGCGAGCGCGAAATTGGACTCTATATTCACTTTCCTTTCTGCAGATCTTTCTGTAAATATTGTCCTTACTATCGTGAATTTTGGAGTGAAAAAGCCTTTAACAAGTATTCTAAAGCACTTATTAAAGAGATAAAGTTACTTGGGGAAATTCTTAAAGATCTAGATTTAGTCGTTGTCGATGCTCATGTTGGAGGAGGTACACCAAGTCTCCCATCTCCACAATTTTGGAATGATATTGTTGAGGAATTAAAATCAGCTTTTAATTGGAAAACAGACCTAGGTATTGAAGCTAATCCCGAGGATTTAGTTGATGAGTCTAAAGTATTTGCTCTTAGAGACGCCGGTATTAGTGAAGTTAGTATTGGTGTTCAATCATTTCATAGAAGCCTACTTAGAGAACTAGGTAGAAGACACGGCCCTGAAGACTCTATAGCGGCAATAGAGAATGTTAAGAACGCCAATTATAAGCTTGTAAACGTAGACCTTATGTTCATGATACCAGGTGAAGATTTAAGGACATGGGAAGAAGACTTAAGGATAACGGCAGAACTTAATCCCACACAAATAACGACTTATCCAACACTCTTAACTCCTCAGGCTATTGCATGGAATAACGCTGTTAAGGGTAGAATTAAGCAACCTGTTAGGTTATTTGAGAAATTTGCAAAACTACCTTGGAAAATTCTGAGAGAACACGGTTATAACATGATTAGAATAGAATCTTGGAGTAAAGGCGGAGACTATTCTACAGTAAATCTTGAAATGACAGGTCCACTACTTGCTCTTGGCGCTGGAGCTTTCGGCTTTACAGGGACATATGAGTGGTGTAATGTTCATTCAGTTAGAGAATATGTGCGCGCGTTGTTGAATAATAGATTACCTGTTGCTGTTGCTAGGAAGGTAAGCAAAGCTGAAAGAGCATCAAGAATAGTAGCTGACCAGCTATTCTGCAGAGGAAGCATGAACATAGATTTTATGAGAGATAAAATAGGTTTTGGATTTGAAATTTTACCTAGGCAGTTTAAATGGTGGCTAAAGATAATGGAGGTACTAGGCTTAATTGAAAATAAGGGTAAAATATTGAAGCTAACAAATAGGGGTATCATGGTCGCACACAAGTTTGTATGGACTTTTGTTATGAAAGTACCTTGTAGATTAGCTTACAAGCTTATGGAAACTCCTTGGCCTATGAAAATAAGCTTACCGTGAATCATAGAAAAACACGTAGCTGAGATCTATAGGTTTATACGCAACATTAAATATAGGAGGTTTTGGAAAGTTTAATACGATATTAAGGCGGTTTGGAGTATGTTAAGCGATGTTCAAATGTGGTACGCCATTTTACATAAATGTAAACGGTATAAAGTTAAACGTGTACGATTCAGCCGAAAAATGCATATACAAGGAAAAATTAGCTTTAGTTTTTCTCCACGGTTTACCAGGACAGATCAGCAATTGGAAATACCAAATAGCGTATTTTGAAGAGAAATACAGGGTTATAGCTTATGATCAAAGAGGTTTTGGCAAATCCGATAAACCTGTAAAGGTTTCAATAGGCGATTATCTTGAAGATTTAGATAAGGTTTTAGAAAACAGAGGACTACATCCAGAGAATATTGTCCTTATAGGACACAGTTTCGGAGGCATGGTTGCTCAAGCATACGCTAGAATACGTAAAATTAAAGGCCTCATACTAGTAGGTTCGTTAGTAAAGGTGAAACCAGACATTTTCGATAAAATAGTTTGGCACTTACCTCCAATATTTTGGAGAAAAATACTCTACACAGAGAACCCTCTAACAAGAAGACTTTATAGAAAAATTTTCTTTAGTCCATCAACACCCAAAAAGGTTTTCGAAGAATTCCTTAGAGATAACAAGGAATATCTTGAAACACTACCAGCATATGTGTTCAGATACGGGAAATACTTTGTAGACTACGATGCTTCTACATGGCTCCGCAAAATAGAAGCACCAACGTTAATTATAGTTGGCAGGGATGATAAAGTAACGCCGACAAGTGAAAGCGAAATACTACATAAGCTAATACCTAATTCTAAGCTTGTAATAATTGAAAATGCAGGTCATTTAGTACTTTACGAGAAAGCTAAGGAACTTAATAGGATAATCGACGGGTTCATAAAGGGTCTTAAATAAAGTAAATGGCAGCTATCTTTTGTAAATCCATTTTGGATCAGAATATTTTTTCCTTAATTTCTCTATTAATTTAAGTTCATAGTCTGTAAAGCTACCTTTAACTAACCTCACACTATATGTTTCTTCAAAACTTCCAATGAGGAGCTCAATAAACTTTTTACGGTCAATTTCCCTACGTAATTCTTCCTCGATACCTGTTACTCTTTTCAGCTTTTCTCGATCTGTTTTTAATACTTTAGCCATGATGTTCTTATATGTTCTAAGAAGTATCGTTCCATGCTGCAAAATAGCTCCATATTTCCTGGATTGCGCATTTCCTGAAACCTTTCTACCGTTTATAGTAATGTCGTTTGGTGGTTTATATTGCGCATTTAAGCCTAGTTTCCTTAAACTTCTTATAAGCCATTGTAGGAGCTTCTTATAAGTCTCCTCAATATCCAGCCCCTTAATTATCTCATCTTGTGCTTTAACGACTATAGCATAAGTTATTTCTCCCCTGTAGTCCTGGTATATAGCACCACCTCCGCTAGGTCTTCTAGCAATACTTATGCCTAGTCTTCTACACTCTTCTACATTCACTACCTCCTCTATTCTTTGAAAGTAACCTACGCTCACTGATGGAGGTTTTATTGATAAAAATCTTAGAGTATTTGGGGACCTACATTCGCCTACAGATTTCAGTAGAGCTTCATCAATTGCGCATCTAGTATAGCAATCTACAGGTTCCAGTATGATTAATCTCCATGCTCTACTCATTGGGCTTCATGCCCTCATGTTTCCACTAATTTCTTAGCTAAGTACTTGGCTAAGGCCATTATGGTTAACATAGGCGGTGCGCCGGGAGCTTTAGGTAAAACACTAGCATCAGCAACGTAAAGCCCTCTTATTTCGGTTTCTAAGTTCTTATCAACCGCTTTCCCTATGGCTGCTGTACCTCCTGGATGAACACCCCTAGGGTATGTTGCAACTACAGTTTTCATATCTGCTCCCATTGCCTCAAGTATTTCTAGAGCTTTTTCAGAGTATTTTCTAAGTAAATCTATATCGTAATCTGTCAGCGGTTTACTTACCTTTCCATCCTTATGCACTTTTCCTGAAGATGCATCAGCTATTTTCACCATAATCCCCATAATGTCTTTTGGGTTAGCTTTAATCCCTTTACATATGAATTTTGGTTTAAGAAATACGCTAAAGAAGGGAGATAGGATACCATGTTCAAGCTTAACGTAAGCTAACATGTCTTGTTCTCTATTGAGCATAATGTCTTTCACGATACCTCCTACTGTTATGAAGACATCTGTAAACAAGCCTTCGCCTACATTATCTTCTATCCCTGCAGAAAAGAGGATCTCAGGTGTTCCTAAAGCACCAGCACACGTAACAACAATGTTCGTGTTTATTTCCTTTTCAATACCATTTACAATGTACCTTATCCCTTTAACTTTACCTCCGGAGGTTAGTATTCTTACCTTAGATACTCTGGTAACTATTTTAGCACCTAAGGACATAGCCTCCCTGATATTTTTAAGTGATGACCATTTAGCTCCAGTAATACAACCAGCTGTACAGTGTTTACATGTCGTTAAGCATTTCTTTGGATCTATTATTTTAGGCATAAGCTTTATTGTTAATCCTAGGTTTCTAGCTGCTTCTATGAAGGACTTTGTCGCATTACCTATGAAGTTGCATGGCATTGGTGAAATATGTAGCTCATTATTTAGCTCCTCTATTTCGTCTACTATGTCTATACCGAAGCTCTTCAACTCATTAATAAGCACTGGTACTGCATTGCCAAACGTTACTAATGTAGAGCCACCTACAGCAATAGCCCTCCATATTTCAACCCCAGAAAATACAATATCGTATGCTCTATATGCTTTAGCTTCCTCCACAAAGCCTCCCTTTTCCAGGACTAAAACCTTCTTATTTTTAATTGAAAGTTCTTTTGCTATAACACCTCCAGCAGCTCCGGAACCTATAATTACGGCATCATATATTGTCATGCTATAGCCCCGAGCTATTCTAGTCAATTTTCTAAAATGATTTCCACTAATACTGGCTCATCAATATTGGTTATGTCTAACTCTTTCAACTCATCAACGCTACGTACTATATGCGCTTTTATACCGTAAGCTTCAGCTATTTTAGCGCAACTAAATTCGCCAAGATATACGCCAAAACTCTTCTTAAACATTTTCTCTTGAAATCTTTTAGTTAATCCATAATGTTTATCATTATATACGATGATTGCTATTGGAATATTGAACTGCTTTAGAACAGCAAGTTCAGTTGACGATGCGTAGAATGCTCCATCCCCCATTATGGCAACCACATTTAAGTTAGGTTTAGCAGCTTTCACACCTATCGATGCAGGTAACGAGTAACCTAGCGTAGCCATATTTCCCGGGAAAATTATTGTCCTAGGCCTATAGGCTTTAATAGTGCTAATAGACCATAAGGTGTGTTGTCCAATATCTAGAACGAACACAGTATCTTTGTCAAACATTTTACTTAGTGTTTTAGCTATTTCAAACCCTTTACCAGTAATTACCTTATATTCTTGCTTTCCTCCTCTAATCCATAATTTACTCTTAGACTTAATTTTCCGAATCATTTTAATCAAGAAGCACTTTACATCAGATTTAATTGTTAGTGTAGCGTATTGCTTATTGAAGCTACGTTCATCTATGTCTACTTGAATAATAATCTTCGCTTTTGGTTCTATATGGAATACAGTATTATACGATAAACTACATCCCAACGCTAATATTAAGTCGCTTTCCGCAAGCGCCCTATTCGCTTCAATATTTCCATAGTATCCTACGAACCCTAAGTTTAATGAGTCGTCTTCAGAAATTACCCCTCTAGCCATAAGCGTGGTTACAATAGGTATCTTAGTTTTCTTAGCGAACTCATAAAGTTCCTTCTCAGCTCTAGAGAAAACCACACCTTGACCTGCTAGAATAAGTGGTTTTTCAGAATTATTAATCATATTAGAAACTAGGTCTAGGATATCAGGTTCCACGGTTGTAGGAGTTTTCTTTAAAGAGATTTCCTTAACTTCCGTTCTCCTTAATTGAACATCTTCAGGTATTGATATATGTACTGGGGCAGGACATCCACTTGTTGTTGCATGTAGTGCGGAGAATATTTGCTCATATGCTTTAATAGGTTCTACAATCTCAATACTCATTTTAGTTATATGCTTAAAAACACTTACTAAGTTAAATTCTTCAGTAACTCTTTTCCCCTTAAGCTTAAGAGGTACTTGACCTGTCACTGTAAGCAGTGGTATATGGTCTTTGTAAGCTGTAGCTACACCTAAAACTAAGCCTAATGCTCCTGGGCCTGCTGTTGCTATACATACTCCGGGTTTTCCTGTAATTCTGGCATAACCGTCAGCTGCATGAGCTGCTGCTTGCTCATGTCTCATAAGTATGTGTTTTATTTTGGATTCTGATAAAGCAATATATACTGGGCTTATCCACTTACCCGGAACACCGAAAACAACATCTATGTCTGCTTTTTCAAGTATTTTAACTAGAGCTTCAGCTACTTTCAATTTGAACACTCCCTTAGAAACCTTATAACGGCATTAGTGAATTCTGTTGTTGAATATTTACCACCAATATCTGGCGTTTTTACATTAGCCTTTAATGTCTTAATTATTGCTCTTTCAAGTTTTTCTGCTTCACTAGGAAATCCTATTTTCTCAAGCATCATTTTAGCTGAAAGCATCATAGCTATAGGATTAGCAATATTTTTACCTGCAATGTCCGGTGCCGAACCATGAGCAGGGGCAAATATGGCATATTTATCTCCGATATTTGCTGAGGGCATTAAGCCTGGGCTCCCTATTAACGCTGAACCTATTCCTGAAAGTATATCTCCGAACATATTAGTGGTAACTATGATATCGAAGTTTTCAGGTTTTAAAACCATAAGCATTGAAGCAGTATCTACATGCATTTCCTCAACTTTTATTTCAGGATATTTCTTAGCTACATTCAGACATGTTCTTAGAAATAGTCCATGAGTTTTTCTTAAAACATTAGCTTTATGGACTACTGTTACCTTTCTCCTACCATGGCCTCTAGCGTATTTAAAGGTAAATTCTGCTAATCTCTCAGTATTTTTCTTAGTTACAACGAGTAAGGCAGAGTAGCCGTCATTAAACTCTTTTTCAACACCATAATATAATCCTTCAACGTTTTCTCTAACGATAATCATGTCTACATTTTTTCTAGCTTGAGGTATGTTTGGCAAACTCTTTACTGGTCTGAGATTAACGTAAAGATCCAATTCTCTACGAAGAGTTAAAACAGGACTTCTATACTTCTTAACCTCTGAGGGTTTAGGTGTAGTCACGGGCCCCATTAGTGCTATTCCTATTTCCTTTATTGCTTCAATATCATCATCCGATATTGCTTCACCAGTTTTACGTAATCTACCATACCCTATATGGAAGAATTCGTATTCTAAGTCAAGGTTTAAACTGTTGAGAACCCTTAGTGTTGCATTTACTATTTCCGGTCCTATACCATCCCCCGGAATAACAGCTATTTTAACCATTATTTTCTTATCCTCCTATGATACTGTATTAAACCACCTGCATTAAGGATGTCCATTATAAATTTCGGATAGGGCTTTATCATTAGCGTCTTCTTCGGGGTTTTAATAAATCCATTAGCTAGGTCTATCTCAATAATGTCTCCTGTTTCAACATATTTGGTAATGTTAGGGCATTCAATAGCTGGAAGTCCATGGTTTATTGCATTTCTGAAAAATATCCATCCAAAGGATTCAGCAACAACAGCTGAAATACCTGCAAACTTAATAGCTAAAACCGCTTGTTCCCTGCTTGACCCGCATCCGAAATTTTTCCCTGCAACAATAATGTCTCCTTTCCTTACTTTAGAGCTAAATGTGGGATCTATTCCTTCCATTAAGTGTTTAGGCCATAAGCTATAGTTCAATGTTCTAAGGTATCTACCTGGAATTATAATGTCAGTGCTTATATTGTCTCCAAACTTCCAAACACGCCCTCTTATGATCATTATAGAAACCTCCTAGGATCAGTTATTTCACCTGTTAAAGCTGAAGCAGCTGCCGTAGCTGGTGAGGCAAGGTAGATTTTAGATTTTCTACTACCCATTCTTCCAATAAAGTTCCTGCTTGACGTTGAAATAGCCACTTCACCATCCCCTAAAACCCCCATATGCATACCTATACATGGACCGCATCCGGGAATACCTATCATAGCACCTGATTTCAGGAATATCTCAATAAGTCCTAAAGATATGGCCTTTAAAAGAATATTTTTAGAAGCTGGTACGATAATGAGTTTAACGTAGGGTTTTACTTTACCCTTTTTAAGTATTTTAGCTACTTCAATAAGATCCTCAAGTCTACCATTAGTACATGTACCTATGAAAACCTGGTCTATAGGTGTGCCTTCAACTTCAACAACAGGCTTTACATTATCGACGCTGTGGGGACAAGCGATTTGGGGTTCTAGAGAACTAGCATCGAAGGAAAATATTTCAGCATAAGAATCCTTATCTGAGAAGTAAACTTTAAACTCGTGTACTCCAACATCTTTAAGATATTTAATAGTTTTTTCATCAATATTTTGAAAACATGAAACAGCCCCCATTTCTACGGCCATATTGCATAGCGTAAACCTACTCTCAACACTTAAGTCGCTTATTAGGGAACCTGAAAACTCTACCGCTTTGCCTAAAGCACCATAAGCTTTAAGAGAACCTACAATATGGAGAATAACATCCTTTGCATAAACTCCTTTAGGTAGTTTTCCCTTAACGGTGATAAGTATTGTTTCAGGTATTTTAAGCCATAATTTCCCAGTAGCTAGAGCATAGGCTGCATCTAAAGCACCAACACCTAAAGCTAAAACACCTAAGACACCCAACGTGGGTGTATGAGAATCCGCTCCAACAACTACTTGCCCCGGTTTAACATAGCCTTTTTCATGGACAACTTGATGACATATACCTTCACCCATAAAATGTATCGATGAAATACCATATTTCCTACACGAATTTAAAACGTATCTCTGTAATGTAGCAGCTTCAATACTGTGTGGCGGTATTGAATGATCAAAAAACACAGCTGATTTTACATTGCTTAGTTTTTCCACACCCATTTCTTCAAGGTGTTTAAAGACCAAGACCCCTGTTCCATCGTGAAAATAAATAAGGTCTACAGGTGTTTCAACGTATTCTCCGGCATGGACTTTTACACCAACATGATCTGAAATAATTTTTTCAATAGCTGTAGACATGAAGTCATTCCTCTTTTTCGAGTTTTAAAGCTAAGCTAATTAATTCTTCACCAGTAATGAACTTTTTACGTGAAGACTTAACATGTCTAAGCAGTTTTTCGGCAGTTCTTTTAGAGATTCTTACTCCATTTCTCTCTAAGTATTTGATTATACCTTTAAGCCCTGAATGTTTCCCAAAAACAATTTGCCTCCTATTACCTACAAGACTAGGTTCGTAAGGCTCATACATTCTAGGATAGTCAAGAACCGCTGCAACATGTATTCCCGATTCATGGCGGAAAGCATTTTCGCCAACAACGGGTTTTAACGGATTCAAAGGTATTCTCGAAAGTTTAGCTACAAGTTCTGAAAGAGGTTTAAGAAGTTCAAGTTTTAAACCTAAATCGACACCGTAAAGGAAGTAAAGCGCAGTAACAACTTCCTCTAAAGCAGCATTACCTGCCCTTTCACCAATACCATTAACTGTAACGGATATTGCTTCAGCACCTTCTTCATAGGCTGCTAAAGAATTTGCTGTAGCTAATCCGAAATCATTATGGCAGTGAACAGCAACTTTAGCATTAACGCTTCTCTTTATTTTCCTAACTAAGTACTTCATGCCTAAGGGGGTTATGCATCCGGCGGTGTCTGCTAAACCTATTCTATTAGGTTTCACTTCAACGACTCTACTAAAGAAGTCTATTAGCCTTTTTAAGGGTGTCCTAGTAGCATCTTCAACACTAACTTGAACGAAAAGACCATGCTCCTTAGCATATTCCGCAGTCCTAACAGCCATTTCGACGGCTTTCTCGTAATCTATTTTCAGTTTTTTCCTGAGATGAATCTCGGGTAAGGGTATAAAAACTAGGACTCCATCAGCATCGCATTTCAATGCATCATCAACATCGCTTATAAGTGAACGTGATAAAACAAGAATATCAGCTTTTAATCTCTCATTAGCTACAGCTTTAACAGCTCTTCTTTCCTCATCCGAAACAGCTGGAAAACCGGCCTCAATTTGAGGGATACCTAGCTCATCAAGCATTTTAGCAATTTCCACTTTCTCCTCAACGGAAAAAGACACCCCAGGACATTGCTCACCATCCCTAAGCGTAGTATCGTAAATTACAACAGGGTGAGCCTTACGCCTACTAACCCTATTGTATGGGCTAACATCAACTATTCTCATACTGCTTACCACACTATTGAGTTTATTGTCAAGTATTCTTCTTAATACACTTGTAATAAATAATGCAATCTACCATTAAAATAATGTTAACTGAGGATTTAAAGGTAGAAGCATAGATAAGAGATAGAAGGTGGGTAATTAATGATCTTGAGAGAGTACTTAAACAGGTTAAGTGAAACATGCAGGCTCGTTCTACTGGAAAAATACCATGAAATACTTGACAAAGAAATTACTTTACCAGAGAAGCTTAACGAAATCTCAAAAATACTTAAAGTTCTTTCAAACCCTGTTAGATTAAAAATAGTATGGCTCTTAGCAGAACATGACATGCCCGTATGTCTCATAGCTACTATCTTAAATAAGGACCAGACATTAATTTCACATCATCTAAGGGTTTTAAAAGAACACGGCATAGTAAAGGAAAATGCAATTGGAAAATTCAAATATTACATTACAAATAAGACTGAACTCCGGAAAATATTAGAAACTCTAATTAGGGATTTAAAGTAGTTCTCATTTATCCTATATTCCCTCCTTAAACAATACATAAACTATAATGAAGAAAGTTTATATTCATTTTACTTATGTTAAACATATGAAAAATGTTTCAGATGACTAAAAATGCAAGACCTTATTTTCTGGTTTAATGTACTAATTACAGCGCTCATTCCAGGACTTATAGCTACATGGTTAGGTGTTGGAGGATGCTTTCTACGCATACCCATGCTCATTTATCTTTTCGGTGTGAACATTAAAACAGCCTACTGTATAAACCAGGCAGTAATAGCATTAACTACGCTTCCAGGAGTTTTTGAACATTGGAGAAAAGGCCACGTTTACTCTAAAGGATTACTTACAGCTGCTTTAGGAGCGGTCTTGGGTGTTTCCTTAGGTGCGTATGTTGTAGCTAAATATCTTCCGACATTAATACTGAAGGGAATTTTCGGTATTGCATGCGTCTTCATAGGGATTTACGTAGCCTATAAAACCGTAAAAGCTAGAAGAAAACTTGTTAAAAGAATTACTGTTAAAGAGGTTAAGGTTCTCGAGCATGGAATAAAACTCTTCACCCTAATGTTTCTAGCAGGCTTCGCTACTGGGATATGTGGTTTCGGCGGGGGAATATATTACGTACCATTATTCCTAGCTTTAGCCTATCCAACTCATGTTGCAGTAGGAACATCCAGTGCTGAAATGATAGCAACGGGGGCTATGGGTTCTTCTGTTCTAACATACTATGGGTTCATGAACATATCGCTATTTATCGCCGTAGGCATACCAACACTTATAGCATCATGGATTGGAGCAAAATTAGCAGTAAAATCTCCACCATGGCTACTAAGACTAATATACGCAATATCGATAATAATAGTGGGATTATATGTAGCATATGAAGCATTAGCAAAACCGTAAACTAACCTTGTTCTACTTCATATATTATTTTGTAGAATTTTTTCATATATTCTGGATGTTTCTTTAACCAGCTTTTTACATAACTACAGGAGATTTTAAGTATGTGTACTTTTTGTTCTAAAGCATAGTTTATTGCATATTCTACTAGTTTAGACGCTATTCCTTTACCTCGGAATTTACGTAGAGTATATGTTAGAATTAAGTGCATTGTATTGTTTTCTAGTTTATACTTTAGAATTGCTGCTTTCCTTCTCCCTGTTTTTGCGTAGAACATTTTATCGTTAAAACCGAAGGTTAGTTCCTCCTCCATGGTTAACAACCGGGACTCTATTATTCTATTTAAGGTAAAAGCTAATTACTGTATTCTTCAAATTATTTTTCAGCATTGCTTTACGGTATTGAGCTATGCATGAGTGGGCTATTGCTGAAGGTATAGTTAGTACCATTGTTAGTTTATCCTTGAAGGAGGGTGCTAAGAAGGTCACTAAAGTTGTTATTAGTATTGGTGAGCTTTCTCAGTTAAATCTTGAAATTTTAAGAGACGCTATTAAGGAGCTATCTGAAGGTACGATAATGGAGGATGCTGAAATAGTTTTTCAAGTAGAGGAAGCAATGTTTAAATGTTCAAGCTGTGGTTTTTTGTGGAGTTTCAGTAGTGTGAAGAAGAATTTGCTGAGAATGTTTTGCGGGGAAGACGTTGAAGAATGTGATAACCCTGTTCACTATGTTCCAGACCTTGTTAACGTGTTCCTACGCTGCCCTAAATGCGGTAGTCCAGATTTTGAAATTTCTTCGGGAAGAGGCGTTAACATAGTTTCAGTAGAGGTTGTTAAGTAATGGAGAGGGTCCTTGACCCAAGAGAGGTAGCTATAGATAAGAGGTTTAAAGGAATAAAGTATAGTGTTCTCGTTTTAAGCGGTAAAGGAGGTGTAGGTAAGAGCGTAATATCGTCAATAATTTCCCTCCTATTAGCCAAGGAGAAGTTTAAAGTTGGGTTACTAGACCTTGATCTACATGGGCCAGTTATACCGCGTATTTTTTCATTAGAAAATATGGAGCCTGAGGAAAGTAAACATGGACTTGTACCGCCAGAGGCTTGTGGAGTAAGAATTATGTCATTGGCCTTCTTTACTGAAGATAAACCTTTACCGTTAAGGGGTAGCTCGAAAACCGAGGCTATTAAGGAAGTTTTGGCTATAACAAATTGGGGTAACTTGGATTTCCTAATCGTGGATATGCCTCCGGGAACAGGTGATGAAGTGTTAACTGCAGTAAAGTATGTTAAAGGTAAGAAAGGGGCTTTAGTTGTCTCTACTCCTTCAGCTCTTACCGTCTCTGTTACTTTAAGAACATTAAATCTTCTCAAAGATTTAAAAGTACCAATAATCGCCTTGGTAAATAACATGGCCTACTTAAGAATAGGAGGAGAAGTGGTAAAAGTTTTTGGCAATGCTGACCTGGTAAGTCTTACGAGGGAATTCAACATAGGGGAATATGTTGAACTCCCAATAGAACCAAGAATAAACAGCCTTATAGAGTCCGGTAAGGTAGCAGAATTAACCTATACTGAAATAGCGTTAAAACTTGGTAACCTGATTGAAAAGTTAAAGATAAGAGCATTAGCATAGACAACGTTTTCAAGTAGTAGCTGAACATTCTATCTTAGAGGTACTGAACGGAGTAAAGATGATCTTAATTGATAGAGATTGTGACATCACTTAGAGAAGTTATATCGAGACTGGGAAGTATAATTGCTAGCTTTGAGAGAATATACAATATTAAGTTAGATTATGCCTCAGGTTTTGTAAAATTTAAGAGGTTAAGAGCTACAGAAAACCTTCTTGAACTAGAGAAGTTAGCTATAGTGCTTAAGAAAACTATTTACGAGAATTACAACATACCCATAATAACTATTGAAACCAAGGAAGCGGACTACATAATTGACGGCCACCATAGAGCATATGCAAAATACCTACTAGACCTTGAAGGAATAAACGCTTATAGAATATTATTCAACAACTATTCACCTAAGAACTCATACAGCATAAGCGAGTTGAAAACAATAGAGACAGGTGAAGAACTAACTGAAGAATTTGCACCATGGAAAGCGCTTATCAAACTAATTGAATACTATAGGAAATTATACGGTGGAGAAATAAAGCTTAAAAGGATAAAGGTAAATATTGACTCCCTTGTTCCAACACAAAAATATGTTGAGAAACGTAAGCTAGATAAAGAATACATTGTAGAACGCGAGAAAATAGCCCCTATAGTCTGTTTGGAACACGAAGGTAAATACTATATTCTCGATGGACATATTAGGTCTTTGAAGGCAAAACTTGAAGGTAAAAAGGAGTTAGATGTCATAGTTCTAATACCCAAAGTACCCGTAACTCCCGGAATTGTTAGAACATGTTTGGTAAGTGGTTTAAGAAGTTTAGATGATGTAGAGGTTATTGAAACATGAGGTTTGCAGCATTATTCTCTGGAGGTAAAGACAGCACTTATGCTTTACACTTAGCTATGTTAAAAGGCTTAGAAATAGTATGTTTAATAACTTTAAAGCCTTTAAGAGAAGATTCGTGGATGTTTCACTATCCATCAGTAGAAATAACTAAGCTCCAAGCTAAGGCTTTAGGCTTACCTCAAATATTTAAAATTACGAGTGGGATAAAGGGCGAAGAGATTAAGGATCTTGAAAGAGCAATAAAAGAGGCAATAGAAAAGTACAATATTAAGGGCATAGTTGCTGGCGCACTTTTATCAGATTATCAGAGAATGAACATTATGAGAATAGCTAATGAATATGGTTTAGAAGCATATACTCCACTATGGAGGAAAAGCCAAGAAGACTACATGAGAGATGTTGTTAAGCATGGTATAAAATTCATAGTAACTGAAATTAATGCCTTCGGATTACCTATGAAGTTTTTAGGTAAGGAAATAACGTTAGATGATGTAGAAGAAATAATTAAATATGCTAGAAAATACAGGTTTAACCCTGCTTTTGAAGGTGGTGAGGCAGAAACCCTAGTTATTGATGCTCCATTTTTTAAGAAGAAATTAAAGGTAGAGGGTAGGATTTTAAGGATTTCAGAGTTTAACGCAAGGTACGTTATTGAAAAAGTTGAGTTGGTAGAGAAATGATACTGAAGAAATGCAGGTTCATTATAACGCAAGATGAGGAGAGAAGGATATTAGAAAATGTTGATTTGAAAATAAACGAAGAGGAACATATTATAGAGGAGATAGGAGCAGAAGTAACTAGAGAATCATCGGAAGAAATTATGGATTGTTCGAAATACGCAGTTATCCCAGGCATTATAAATCCTCATATACACTTATTCACAGTTTCCATGAGAGGTATGGACGTTACCAGTTGGGAGGATTTATGGTATAAAGCACATAACCTAGTAGAGTATCCAAGTATACTTAAAGAATCATGGAGAAAGAGTTTAAACATAATTTCATCAACAGGAACAACTTTAATAGCGCCTACTGAGATAAGCTACGAAGAATTCATTAAACAGGCAAATACTTTTGTAGACATTGCGGGCGGTCCTTTCGTATTTAATATGCCAGTAAAGGTTTCAGGGAAAACAATTCATGTAAGTTCCCTTTCAGATGTAAAACCCGAGATATTCAAAGAGGTAGTTGATGAAGCATACAAAGAAAACATTAATGTCTCAATACATGTTTCAAATACCAGAGATGAAGTTTTCGAGTTTAAGAAAGTGTATGGCAAGTTCCCTGTAGAATACTTAGACCACATAGGCGCATTAAGAGAGAACGTTATCCTAGTTGGTTTAGAGTGGATTACAAACTGGGAGCTTAAAGCTATAAGTAACGCTGGATGCAAAGTTGTACTAATACCCTCATGTAGTATGTACTATGCTCTAGGGGGCTTGCCACCAATAATAGAGTTTATGAAGGAAAACACTACACTAGGTATAGGCTCTTGCTCGCTAACATGTAATAATGGTTTTCTTATTCAGGAGGCAAAGACGTTACTATACTATGTTAGAAGTAGTTATTGGAGCTTTAAGGTAACAGTGCAACACGTTTTCGATATTATGACGCTAGGCAATGCAGCGGTACTTAATATTAAAAATTGGAAAATAGCTGAAGGGCTTAAAGTAAACTTAACATTGATAAACATAGAAAATACCAAGTTTACCCCCTTATCCAAGAAAAATATTGTACAAAATATAGTCATGTACAGTGAACCATACGATGTAAAACACATCATAATTAAAGGTAAAAAGTATACAATACACTAAGCATTTTTGTTTTGGAAAAGTTTTTGAAAATCGAAATACTTATGGTAAGTAGAGGTTTAAAGGGCGAACCTATGATAGATGAAACCATTCTAGAACATATTGTAGCTAGGGGCGTTAAGCTCGGAGCAAGCTATGTTGAGGCTAGATACCATAAACACAGCGGATCCTATGCTGTTACTAGAATGAATAAAACTATTAGTGTTGGTAGAGTATTTAGTGAAGGAGTCGCTATTAGAGTTCTAGTAAAGGGATCTTTAGGCTTTGCATCAACTAATAATGTTTCAAAAGATAGTTTAGAAAGAACATTGGAGAAAGCCATTTCTAGGGCTAAAGCATTTTCCTACATGTACACTGAACCTATAAGCTTCGCTGATGTAAAAACCGTAACGTATAGTTATGAGGTAAAACCCGTTAAGGATTTTAACAATGTTTCAATAGGTGAGAAGATAGGTTTTTACAAGGAAGTATACAATAGTTTGAGAACAAGCCTAGTACAATCGAAACTGCGAAGTCTAGTTATTGAATATTTTGATGATGTCGAAGAAAAAGTTGTTGTTACTAGTGAAGGATCTATAGTGAAAAGCTCAATACCTCGAATATATGTCTTCTACAACTTTACACTTCACACTCCGGAAAAAGGTACTATACAGAGAATGTATGAACTAGGTGCGTCAGGAGGGCTCGAACTACTTGATAAATGGGACATAGTTAGCAGAGTACCGGAGGAAGCTAAAACGTTAGAAAAGGTACTTCTCAAAGGCAAATCCCCACCTAAAGGCAAAGTAGATGTTGTTCTAGGTAGCGAAATAGTGGGTTTAATGGTGCACGAATCTGCAGGACATCCTAGTGAAGCAGATAGAATTCTCGGCAGAGAAGCAGCGCAAGCTGGTGAAAGCTTCATAAGAAAGGGAATGCTGGGGAAAAGAATAGGTTCCGAAGTTTCAACAGTAATAGATGATCCAACAATACCTGGAAGCTACGGGTATTATTTGTATGATGATGAATGTGTTAAAGCAAGACCTAAGTATCTTTACAAAAATGGTATAATAAATGAACACTTACACAATAGATGGACAGCTAAAGTATTTAATACCGTAAGCAATGGTTCAGCTAGAGCTATGGACTACACTTCGGAACCCATAATTAGAATGTCGAACACCTACTTTAAACCTGGGGATTATAGTTTCGAAGAACTACTTGAAGACATTAGGGTAGGTGTTTACATTAAGAGCTATATGGAGTGGAATATTGATGACGTCAGATGGAGTCAAAGATATGTAGGTTTAGAAGCATACCTTATAGAGAATGGTGAAATTAAGGAGCCTATAAGGAACCCTGTAATAGAATTGACTACTAAGGGGTTCTACGAGTCTGTTGATGCGGCAGATAAGAGTCTAGAATTTCATGCCGGAACGTGTGGCAAAGGAGAACCTCACCAAGGGGTACCTGTATGGTTTGGAGGGCCAAATGTTAGATTAAGAAACATAGTTTTGGGGGTTGCTCCGTATTGAGTGAGAGAAAGGTTAAAGAAAAAGACATAGTGTTAGAGACAACGGAGAAAGTATTAGAAGAAATTATGGAAGCAGGATATTCAGAGTCTATTGTCTCCATTAATAAGTCTAAAACAGTAATGGCAAAAATAGCCAATAGCCAACCAAGTGTTATCCAGGATTGGGATGAAGTAACAGTATCTATGTATTTAGCTAAAGATAAGAGAATAGCTGTAGTGAATTTTGAAACATCAAGTATTGAGGAAACGGTAAAATTAGCTAAGAAGATGCTCTCAGAAATAAGTATAATTGAAGAATCCGAATATTATGCGCCAATACCTAAACCTAAACCAGCTTATGTTCCTTTTACTGTTCATAGAAGTATTTTAAAGGCTTTCGAAGAACCAGAGAAAATAATTGATAATGCTCTCTCAGTAGCTTTTACCTACGATGTTGATAAAGTAGCTGGAATGCTTGAAATAACAATGGGTATAAGAAGTTTAGCTTCATCCACGGGAGCATCTCTCGTTGAAGAATATGGTGCTTACGAATACTACATTAGAGTATTTAAGGGTGAAGGTAGCGGTCAATGGTCTTCTTCTGGAAGAATATTTAGGGAAGAAAATATTGCTGAAGCGACAAGGATAGCTGCTGAATATGCTGTCGAATCGAGTAAACCTGAAAGTATTGAGCCGGGCGTATATGATGTTATACTTTCACCTATGGTTATGGGTAATTTACTGAACGTTATTGGGAGAATGGCATCAGCACTAAATGTAGATATGGGTTTCTCAATATTCACTGGAAGAAAAATTGGCGAAAAGGTATTCTCGGAGAAAATAACATTAGCCGATGATCCGATAAACCCTGAATCTTATGGAGCAGTTTCCTTCGATGCCGAAGGATTACCTACTAGAAGAAATGTCATAATAGAGAATGGTACGTTAAAAACATTGCTACATAACAGTAAGACGGCTGCGAAACATGGTGTAGAAAGCACATCAAACGCGGGACTAATATCGCCTCATCCTTGGTCTCTTGAACTAAAACCAGGCACATATACTCTAGAAGAGTTGATAAGTGAGGTAAAAAATGGAATATTGGTAACTAATAACTGGTATACTAGACTTCAAAACTATATTGAAGGTAGCTTTTCAACGATAACACGTGATGCTTTATTCCTGATAAAAGATGGAAGAATAGTTAAGGCGGCTAAAAAACTTAGAATAGCCGATAAACTTCCTAGGATATTTAAAAACGTACATGAACTAGGTAATAAACTGTATCAAATTAAGTGGTGGGAAGTAAATGTACCAACATTCACTCCCTATGCACTCATAAGAAACGTCCATACAACAAAACACATGCTCTAACTTCTTGGTGAGTAGTTAATGAGTGAAATAGTTATTGAAGTAATATCTGAGAAAATAGGAAGCAAAGAACATAATGAAATAATGAACATGATAAGAGAAATTATTGAAGAATGCAAGTTTAAGAACGTAAGAATTTTTGAACGTGAAGTTTTCGACGAAAACATTACCCTAAAGTATGGTGTAATACCTGCACCCAGTATTGCCATAAATGGTGTATTAATGGTAATAGGTAGAAAACCCTTGAAAAAAGAAATCAAAGATTTAATATTAAGAGCAATAATGGTTAACCTATAATATGTTTTTAATTAGGGCTTATTGAAGGTTAAATACTTAATCGTAGATAGAATTTAGTATTGTTAGCTACTTTCATTACTTAGGGAAAGAATATTGAAACCCAAATTATTCATTACCAGGCAATTGCCGGGAAAAGCTATTGATAGACTTAAAGAGTATTATGATGTTGAAGTTTGGCCTCAATATCCTCCCCCGCCAAGAGATGTTCTTTTAAGTAAGGCTAGGAAGGTAGATGCGTTAGCTACCTTGTTAACGGATAAAATCGATTGCAAACTCATAAGCAATGCTCCTAGACTAAGAATCATAGCACAGTATGCTGTAGGCTACGACAACATAGATGTTGTATGTGCTACGAAATATGGTGTATATGTTACTAATACTCCAGGGGTTTTAACAGAAACCGTAGCAGACCATACGTGGGCCCTCATATTAGCTATTTCTAGAAGAATCTTAGAATCTGATGAGTATGTAAGAAAAGGCGAATGGTACCGTAGTGGTACAGGATGGCATCCAATGATGATGCTTGGATACGATGTTCACGGTAAAACACTAGGCATTATAGGTTTAGGGAGAATAGGCTCAGCTGTTGCTAGGAGAGCTAAAGGTTTTAACATGAAGATACTCTACTATGATCACAGAAGAAAACCCGAGTTAGAGAAAGAGCTTGGAGCAGAATACGTACCGTTGGAAACTCTACTAAGAGAAGCAGATATTGTGTCTTTACATGTACCATTAACTAAGGAAACATATCACATGATAGGTGAGAAAGAACTTAAACTCATGAAGAAAACAGCGTTTCTAATAAATACTGCAAGAGGAGCTGTTGTAGATACTAATGCACTTGTGAAAGCACTTAAGGAAGGTTGGATAGCGGGAGCTGCTTTAGATGTCCATGAACAAGAACCATTACCTCCAAACCATCCATTATATGAGCTGAAAAATGTGATTTTAACCCCACATACAGGAAGCGCATCGTGGGAAACAAGGATCAAAATGGCTAATATGGTGGCTGAAAACCTTATAGCCTTTGCGAAGGGGGAAATACCTCCAAATCTAGTAAACAAGGAAGTAGTAAATATTAGAAAACCTGGATTCAAGTGATAAAAATAAGTAAATTGATACTACATTACTTCCATACCATCACTTCACTCAGTAAGTAATTAGCTACATAGCCCATAAATATCCCTACTAAATTAGCTAGAAGAAAATAGACACCTAAAAATGTTAAAGTCAGCAATATGACGTAGTTTATTATACCTCCTATAGCAACAGCAATATGGTATTTAAAAAGGCGTAAAATAAAGCTTCCTGATCTATATCTTCTGAAAGTCCATATGTCATTAAGTATGAAGTTATTGATTATGGATAGTTCTATGGCAATAGGGCTAGCTAAGTACACGGGCAGTATTTTGAAGGATACAAGAAACCATAAAACAGCCTCATTGACTAAGATACCGGAGGTTCCAACTACGGCAAATTTTATTGGTCTAAACTCTAAGGCTTTAAGAAAATAATACATGTAAATTACGACATCATTTAAAGTTAGTCGTACCTCTTTACTTATGTTTATAAGATGTAGCTTCTCTGAGCTAAAATGCTTTGAAATTATATCCAGCGGCGTATTTAAATTGCCTATTTTCTCTAACAATTGTTTATCAAACACAATAGCTGCTAAAGGAAGCATAAATTTCTTGCTGCTACCTCTCGTCTTAAAAATTAGTTTTGAAAACAATATCCAAAATACTCTTAGAAATGTAGGAAGTGTACTGTATAGTATGCTGTCCCGCTGTATTCTCCTTTCACGTAATAGTTTGACCGCTATATTCTGTACTTGACTATTATGTGAAAAAAGTATAATCTGCGGAAGATTATCGCCTTCGCCTAGCTTAACTACCTTGAACTTTCTATTTAACACCTAGCGCAACCTCTACTCTTATGGTATTTTTCAAATGTCTCTATAATATTGCTCAGAATGGTGTGGTGCCGTACTTCATCTTCAAATAGTATTCTCAATGTCTCTTTTAAAGAGTATATTTCTAGCTTCTCAGCTATGGATAATATATCTTTTATAGTTTCTTCCTCTGCTT
>Ga0190367_1000400_pt1 | contig 32232 bp, 36 predicted proteins | sample 4872181011_MG_FD_171838 | JGI IMG/M metagenome (GOLD analysis project Ga0190367, IMG submission 171838) | Hydrothermal vent microbial mat bacterial communities from Southern Trench, Guaymas Basin, Mexico - 4872-18-10-11_MG | ecosystem: Environmental > Aquatic > Marine > Hydrothermal vents >...
AGTGTGAAGGCTCTTATTCTTGCTGGTGGTTTTGGTAAGAGGCTTAGACCTTTAACTGAGGATAAGCCTAAACCTTTAATTCAAGTTGGTTCAAAAACCATAATAGAATGGCAAATAGAGTGGTTGAAAAGATATGGAGTAACAGATATAGTTCTTGCTGTCGGATATTTGAGAACTAAGATCTTTGAAACTATTGGCGATGGTTCTGATTACGGAGTAAAAATATACTACAGCGTCGAAAAACAACCACTAGGAACAGGAGGAGCTATAAAGAATGCTGAAAAATTCTTAAAAGACTCAAAATACATCATTGTACTTAATGGTGACATTATCACAAACATGGATCTTAAACCACTAATTGAGAACTTAACTTCAAACATTGTTGGAGTCATTGCTTTAGTACCCATGAGAAGTCCATACGGTATTGCTGTTGTTGATAGTGATGGATATATTGCGAACTTTGAAGAGAAGCCAGTACTTAACTACTTAATAAATGCTGGAGTATATGCTTTTACTTCAGAAATCTTCAACTATCTACCAAGTAGAGGAGATATTGAAACTACAGCTTTTCCTAAACTTGCAAGTGAGAAGAAGTTGAAAGCAGTAATTTATAGAGATATTTACTGGAAATCAATTGATACTATAAAAGATGTTGAGGAAGTTGAGAAAGTTGTTGAATCAATATTTAGTACTAAGTCTTGAAAGACCTGACTGTAGCAATTTCAATTTCTCGTACTCCTCCTCAAGCCCATACCTTAAAGCCTTAATCATAGCTTTCAAAGCTTTATCTCTCAACTTTCTAGCATAATCATTACCGACAATCTTGACACTACCTTTCCTAGCATTTTCAAGAAATTCGAAAATCTCATTAATAACTTCATCAATTTCAAACTTCACAGCAAGTCTTAATTCATCACGTTCTCTAAATCTTTCACTACCTGCTCTATTAATATTTATGTTTAAGTATACAGGAGGTGCTAATGTCTTAGGTTCAGGTTTTACAAGATTATACTTACCCATTAAGAAACCTGCAATTAAATATCTAATTAGTTCGGAAACACCACTAAGTCCTTCTTTTTCTGCAAGTTTCATTAACACTTCTTTAACACTTCTATGAACTCTCACGGAAACTACGGCGCCATCCTTTTCAGGCGCTCTGAATAAGTCCTCATATCTTAATGACACACCATCAACTATCACTACACTACTCATCAAGTTAATCTTGATAGTTTTCAGGTTAAATCTAAGATTGAGATATTTTGAAAATATATTACTCATCTATTATGTAGATATTCTTGCTAGTTGCTTAATAGCCATCCCTTTACCTCTAAACGTTTATATGTAGGATAATTAACCTATTAAAGAATCGTGAGCATGTACACAGTACATAATGGCAACTTTCAAGAAATTATAGAGAGAGTTAGACATGGAGAAGTGATTTACCTACTAGTCATTGGCACTACAGATACTAGTCTCATTCCAGGCATAACCATTGCTGGAGCATCACCAGAACTTACACACTACACACCTATAGCTGATGCAGAGTATCTACTGCTTGGTTCTTGTAAAAGTATATCTACAATTCCTGTAACTCCAGATGGTAAGCCAACACCAGCAGTAATTTCTAGAGCATGCTTAAACATACTAAAAATACCCACAATGATTGTTAACGCTGGATGTAGAATTAAACCAAAAATACCATACATAGATCTCAATGGAGAGCCAGGTAGAGACATAAGAACAGGTAAAGCACTAGATGTTGAAGTTGTTGAGGAAATCTTAACTGATGGTAAAATCTTAGGTAGAGAGCTTAGTAAAAAGTTCGATGTACTAATTATTGGTGAATCCATACCTGCAGGTACCACTACAGCTATGGCGTTTCTCGTAGGTCTTGGATATAATGCCTGGGGTAGAGTTTCAAGCGCCTCACCAATAAATCCTAAAGAGTTAAAGATAATGATTGTTAAGGAAGCTTTAAGAAATGTCGAATTAAATAGTAAAGATCCAGTAACTGTTGTTTCAAAAGTTGGTGATCCAGTAATTATCGGTATTTCAAGTATTGTATTAGGTTTTCTTGAAAATAATGGTAGTGTAGTACTTGCAGGAGGTACACAAATGATCGCAATACTTGCCTTTCTTAAACATTATGTAAATCTTAAAGACATACAGAGAAGATTAGCAATATGTACAACTAGGTGGATAGTTAATGATAAGTCAGCAGACATGATTGGACTTGCAAGAGAAGTATATGAAGACATAACCATAGTCTCTGCAAATCTAAACTTTAAAGACATGCCATACCCTGGACTTAAAGCTTACGAGGAAGGTTTTGTTAAGGAAGGCGTTGGTGCTGGCGGCTTAACGGTAATCACGTTAGTTAGAGGTTATGGACTTGACACAATATATAGAGAAGTTATTAAAGAGTATGAAGAGCTATTACGTAAGGGTAAACTAAAATGAAAATTATAGGTATTGACTTAGCAGTTCCTGGAAAATTCAAGACTGGAATAGCAGTTCTTAAACTTCACAATAAGTACATACTCGTAAAGGTTATTGACAGTGTCAACATTGTTGACGAAGTTATTAAGGAGAAACCTCAAATAGTCGCTATAGACGCACCCTTAACCATACCTAGTAGAGGAATTAATAGATTAATTGAAATTAAGGCAAGACGTTTTGGATTAAAACTACTACCACCACTAATGAGTGGTATGAGAAAATTGACAGAATATGCTGTAAAGATTAAGAATACTCTTGAAAATTATGGAGTTAAAGTTATAGAAGTTCATCCATCATCAACACTTAAAGTCATGAATATGAGTAGAGAAGAATTTCTAAAAATAATCAACAACTTCTTTACAATTAAGAGTTGTGGAAATTTATGTACTGATGAGATTGATGCCATTATATGTGCAATAACTGGGCTACTTTACTACAAGCAATGTTATGCCTCACTTAAAGACGAGTATAATCAAGAATTGATACTTCCATGTCCTGAGGAACCTTTAAGGTGTCTTACGTATGGTTAAGGAAAGATTAACCATTAGACTGATTCCCGTAAGTAATCTTAGACAACTAATTGCTAGAGTACTCTACAGTAAGAAGAACTTGATAGATTATGCCTTAGTAATTCTTGAAAAAGCAAAAAATGGAATACACGTTAATGATATTGAGTCTTTAAGTAGAGAATTAGGATTAAGTTCTAAGAACGTTAAGTACATAATTGATAAACTTCAAAGTATTGGTATGCTTGAAGTCAGAAATGACGTTGTAGTTCTATCTAGAAAGTTCATAGATACCTTAAACTCTATGATTAAGGTCTGGGAAGAATTTACAAGTACATAATAATGGTGAATTTTTCACATCACACTAAATGTTTAAAAATATTCTAAATGTAGAGTTATTTTCGATGAGTACTTCAATAATAAAGAGACCACCACCACATGGTGGTAGATTAGTTGATCGTGTTGAGAGAAATCCATATAGAGCACAAAGAATGGCTGCTGGCTGTCCAACATTTGAAATTAAACCAACAATTGATAAGAAGAGTGGACTACCTATAAGGAATGTCTATAGAGAAATAATGTGTATATGTTATGGCTTCTTCAGTCCACTTGAAGGCTTTATGACACGAAATGAAGTAGAGAGAGTACTTAAAGAGAGAAGACTACTTAACGAGTGGATCTTCCCCTACCCAATAATATTTGACATCACAGAAGATGATCTTAAAAAGCTCGGTGTTAAGGAAGGTGATAGAATATTACTAACACTTAAAGGAAAACCTTTCGCCATTCTGGACATTGATGAAATTTGGAAATTTGATCCAGTAGACATTGCTACTAGAACTTTCGGAACACCTGAAAAGAATCCTGAAGTTGTTAAGAAATCATTTGATACAAAACATCCAGGCTACAACATTTACGTGAACATGACAGGTCTTGCACTTGCAGGTAAAGTAACAATTATTAACGAACCAAAATTTAGAGAACCATACGATAGATTCTGGTACCCACCTGCAAAATGTAGAGAAGAACTTGATAGAAGAGGTTGGAGAACAGTAATTGCACATCAGACAAGAAATGTACCACACGTTGGTCATGAGATGTTAATGAAGTGTGCAGCCTTTCTAGGTGACATCGAGCCATGTCATGGAATTCTAGTAAATGCCATTATTGGAGCTAAGAGATTAGGAGACTATCCAGATGAGGCAATACTTGAAGGTCACGAAGCAGTTAACAAGTATGGCTACATTAGTCCAAAGAGACACATAGTAACTATGACCCTATGGGACATGAGGTACGGTAATCCAATAGAATCCTTACTACACGGCATAATTAGACAAAACATGGGATGTACACACCACATGTTTGGTAGAGATCACGCAGCTGTAGGTGACTACTACGATCCATATGCAACACAGATACTATGGACTAAGGGAATACCAAGTTTTGGATTTGAAGCACCACCACATGAAGTTGATTATGGATTAAAGATTAGACCAGTCAATATGGGAGAATTTTGGTACTGTCCAAAATGTGGAGAAATAGCCTATAGCGGATCATGTGCTCATGAGAAAGAGAGACAAAGATTTAGTGGTAGTTTCATTAGAGGTATCGTAGCTGAAGGTATTGAACCACCACCAGTAATCTTCAGACCAGAAGTTTATCAAGTAATTGTTAAGTGGTGGAAAGTATTTGGATATCCATTTGTCAATAAGAAATACTTATTATACAAAGAAGAAACTCTAGAAGTTGAAGTCCCACCAATGGAAATCCCAAGAGCGTGAGATCATGAGCACCACATACAAGATAGGCCTAGTCCTAGATAAAAAGAGATTAGAATCTATCAAAGGAACACCAATTGAAAGTATGGTTAAGGATATCTTCGGCGGCGCATTAAAGATGATAGAAATAGAAGTACCTGAAGACTTAGCAAAGAGAATACTTTCAGAATTTGCAAGAGCTAGAATCGACGCTAGAGGTTTCCTAGAAGACCTACCTGTAGCATTTAAGAGAGAGCTCTTCAATTTAATAGTTGAGACAAAGAAAGCAGATGCTGAAGTTGTAAAGAAACTTCTAGATGAGAGGCTCTCAGCTGTTAAAGAAGCAGCAGCAAAGGAAGAGGAATATCTACCACCACCAGCATAACTTAAAAGATTCTTCACTTTCTTCAAACATATCTAGAAAATTTTTTCACACCCTTCTCCCATCTAGATCAAGTATTAACTATGCTCAACTTTGCTGTAGTCACAATCGATCCATTAATGCTTAATGATTTAATAGTAATTATTAGAGTCTTAACTTATCATAATCTTGAAGACTTGATTAGAAGATCTAGAGCATGGAAACTCATACTTGAAGTATCAGGTAAAGACTTACCTATACTAACATGTAGAGTTTCTCTCTTAAAGATGTTGAAAAAATTGAACATATCGTTAATAGTGAAATCTCTTGAAGAACATTATGAATTAGATTTTCTCAAAGATCTAAACATAAATTTAATACCATATGTTGAACATGTTGTGCATATGCATGATTATGTTGATAAGTATAGAGAAGCTGCATTACCGCTGATGCATAACGTACTTGAGAATTTAGCTGTCTTAGAGAAGTTTGAGAGAGTATACATGTACCTACCTTTAACGTTTCACGTTCTTAATAAGAATGTACTTGACATCATGTCATCGATACCTTTCATAAAAGATCTCTTAAACATACTTAACAAGTTAAGTATAGATCAAGTACTAGTACTGGACTTCTATGCTTAGCTCTCTATATAAATTATTGATGAGTTCACGCCAATTAAAATGATATACACCATTCCTATACTCGATGTAATTTCTAAAGATGTTCTGTTTAGATATTTTCGAGAAAATATTACATCTAGAACATCCTAACCATACATTACTTGAATCTTCAATAAGGTGTAGATGTGAGCCACATTTAGGGCAAGACATGTTTATAACTATCTTTACCCTCCTACTCATTACTTGATATTTCATTTTCACGCAGTTTTTTAAGAAACGTGTAAAATAGAATTCATAAATATCATTGAAATTCAGTTTAACTTATTGAGAAGTTGAGTTATTTTAAGTATTGTACTTATTTGTTTCTCAATCCAGAACTTTCTCATGAGATCTCTCAAGAAGTTAGCTTTAGAGTTGATTGAGAATCCATGGACATACATTCTAAGAATGTATCCTACAAGTGAAGAAAGACGCAAAATACTCAATCATCTACTAGAAGAGGAGACCGTCATAGTATGAGCAGCATTATTACAGGTATAATCCCGAGCATTATAGGCACTGAAAGTGCAGGTGCATAACCTTTTCTTGGAAGAATATACTTAACCGTTAAGACGTAACCACCCAAAACCCCAAGACCTGTCAATAATGTTGAGCATATAATCATCGCGACATTTAAGCCTTTTAAGATTGCAGTCTCTAAACATAAAACTTCAAGTACTGAATACATAATTAAGTCTCCAACACCTAGGATGAGTCCATCAAGTTCAAGAACTAGTCCTCTAAGAATTGAATACCCCACTTTAGACTCAGTACCTACTTCTTTAATGATTCTTCCCAAAAGTCCGCGATAAACCATCACGACATCATAGATTATCAAAACTATGAGTAAGGTTAGAATTACCATATAGTGAAGTACAAGTATTAGAAAGATACCTACAAGAGAACTATACAGACATGTAGAGAGTGTTCTTATAAGAACGTTTTTAACACTTAACGATAAGTACATAACTATAAACGTAAACAATGCAGAAATTACGTGAAGTAGTGGATATGGTATTTTAACACAACTTGTAAGATTCAGATAGAGAAATATTGCCGTATAGATTGCAATACCTAGAAGTATAATCTTTAAAAAATTTAACGTGCTTGTTCTTCTCTTTCTTATCATTAAGTATATACTTAAAGTACCTATGATCATTATCAACACAAAAAGACTCGTAGTAGCCATGCCTGAAGCTACGGTTGTCGTGTTAATTTCAGGTAGTGATGTACTCACACTTAAAGTTCTTAAAATTGTTAATGATAGTAATACACTCATTATTAATGTTATGATTATGGGTAAAGTCACTCTAAATAAACTAATCTTCATAACATATAGTAAGGAGTACTGATTTAAAAACACTCAATATAACTTTAATCATGATATTAACATTGAGAAGATGTGTATATCCTTGGTGTATCTTTTCGGGTACTTGGATTTTTAAAGATAGAGGGGTTAAGATCTTGAAATCAATAATTGATGGTGTACCTATTACTTGTAATGAACCATTAATACTCTTCGAACTTCCAAACATGAATATTGCTCGAACATTACTAAATGAACTTCAACTATCAATTTCAATATCCACCATAATCTCTATAGTCAAATACTTTCTAGGTAAGAAAGTACTTGTTGATTCATTAGCTATTCCTGAACCATTAAGTTACTATGTAAAGTCTATAGCATGTGGAGCTGATGGTGTGTTAATGACTGTCAATATTGAACTTCCAGAAGATGTGAATAAGATAGTATTAAATGATAAGTATGTAGCTATAGATTTCACAGAACTCTCAAAACTTAATACTCTAAGTAAGGAGAGAACTTATGGAGTTATAGTTAAGAACTTACCAAATATCACTTACGAGTTGGTAAGTTATTTAAGATCAAGAATTTTCAAGATCTTACCAGACGTTGAAGTACTTATTGAGCTTTCCCACCTTGATATTAGTATTGAAAATTTAATTAAAATTAAAGATTTCATTGATGGTACAGTTATTTCAAGTTTTGGAAATATTGTTAAGCTTGAACTATTACAAGAAGATAAAATGCCAAACATATATAGATGTAAAAAATGCTATGTAGATGTTATTAGTTTTGAAAATTTAAGAAAATGTAACACATGTTTCAGTAAACTTACACCACTATTTAGATCTGATGAAATTCCTGAATACAGCTTTAGAGAGTTGAAGTTTATAAATCAAGAATTTCTCAAGTACATGAAGAAATCAAGTCCTGAACTAGTTTTTAAATAAAGTAACTTCAATAATTACATGTAGTGAATGTTGAAGATATAGATTTTATAAAGCTTATAAGTAGAGATCTTGGAAGAAAAGTCATACATATACATGTTGAGCATGGTTCAACGATAGAACCTGAAATTGAAGTTAATAGACTACCCATACCATCAGTACTTGTAAATTCATTAGCAAGGAGAGGAATTTCTAAACTATATCGCTATCAATATGAAGCCTTCAAGAGAATTAAGGAAGGTGATGATGTAGTTATTATTTCAGGAACAGGTACAGGCAAGACTGAAGCCTTCCTACTACCAATACTCTCCGAACTATTGAATAATGAAGATAAGTTATGCATAATACTTTATCCAACAAAAGCACTTGCACGTGATCAGTATGAAAGAATTAAGATGTATGTGAACGATTTAGGAATCGATGTGGAGGTATATGATGGAGATACCCCCGAACATGTTCGAAGAAGAATCTATGAAAAACCACCAAACATATTAATAACAAATCCCGACATGCTACATTTTGCATTAATGTATGTCTCTAAGCTTAAAGAGATTGTAAGTAAAGTAAGACATGTTGTTCTAGACGACTTTCACATGTATAGTGGAGTGTTGGGTGTACATGTGCACTACATTCTACGTAGATTAAGAAGGTTCTGTAAAAATACTCAATACATAAGTACAAGTGCAAGTATTGGTAATCCTAAAGAATTTGCAAAACAGATACTTGATAGAAATGTCACTATTATTCAGGGAGTTACTGAAAGGAGAGGAAAAGTTATACATCTAATGATTAAACCTCAGAGAAGAAGTAAAATTATTGAGGCTTCAGAGCTTACAAGAATTTTCCTTGAACATGATAAGAAGTGTTTAGTATTTGCTGATAGTCATAGAGTTGTTGAACTCATTAAGAAAGTTCTCGATAACTATGGCTTTGAAAGTATAGTCATGGTTCACAGAGCCGGTCTTAGACCTGAAGATAGAAGAAGAATTGAGCATGAGTTCAAGATTGGGAAATTAAAAGCACTGATAACAACACCTACATTAGAGATTGGTATTGATATTGGTGATGTTGATATTGCAATAATGGCAACAGTACCTCCAAGTTATATAAAGTACATGCAAAGAAGCGGTAGAGTTGGTAGGAAAGGTCAAACATCATATGTGATTCAAATTATTGGTAATGATCCCATAAGTAGCTATTATGAGAAATATCCTGAAGAATTCTATAATAGAAAGCCAGAGCCTCTCTACGTTGAGCCTATAAATAGAGATATTGCTTCAGCACACATACTAGCCATGACTAGAGATAGACCTATACGTATTGATGAACTTAACAATTTTGAATATAGTATCGTTAAGGAGTTAGAACATGCACAATTAATCTATAAAAAAGGAAGATACTACATGTTAACAGATCTTGGTAAGAGATACGTCAATTCTATTAAAAGTATTAGAGGTATTGGTGATATGGTTAAGATAGTTTCAGGTAGGGATAGAGTTATTGGTAGTAGAGAATTACCAATAGCTATTAAGGAATTACATAAAGGAGCTATATATCTACACGGCGGTGAAGTGTATGAAGTAGTTAATCTAGACATGAATAGAAGGATAGCATATGTTAAGAAACTGCCTAAACATTACAAACACATAACTACAGCACTTTATGAAGTTAAACCAATAATTAATCAAGTACTAAGTACCGACTCGCATAGAGCTTACGTAGAGTTGAAAATTAGAGAAACTGTTTACGGTTATGTAGTTAGAGATTACTTAAGTAATGAAACTATACAAGAAGTCGAACTTGAAGAACCCGTAAGTTACGAGTTCGTGACTAAAGGAATAATCCTAAAGTTTCCCGAAATAACTTTCAGCTCAATTGATATTGTTGATTTTCTTGAAAGAGCCAAAGCATACCATGCCGTAGAGCATGCACTAATTATCGCGTCAAATATAATTATTGGCTCAGGAATGACAGATCTTGGTGGTGTATCCTATCCTACAGGTCATATAGTGATTTATGATACCTATCCTGGAGGTTCAGGACTCTCTAAACTCTTACTTTCAAGAATTAATAAGGCCTTAGAGATAGCGTACAAATTAGTTAAAGACTGTACATGCATAGATGGTTGTCCTAAATGTATATACTCACCATACTGTGGTAATAATAATAAGTTTTTATCAAGAAGAAATGCCGCTAAAGTCTTTGAATATACTTTGAGGAATATTGATAAGTACTTTCCTGAAGACTTGCTAGAACTGCCTAACATCCAGTCATACACCTAGTAAATATCAGTTGCGAGAAGACCTGCATCATTACTCATTACAGTCCTGGGCTCATCATTCCAATACTTACTTCCCAATTTAAAATTAAAATTTAACCAACACATACCTATTTAAGAAACCTCACTAGAACTTTTCACATGTTTTGGACAGCATATAGAGTATTACGTATACTTTATGCTAAGTTTTTAAGAAAACCATTAGCTCTCTGTGATGTTGGTGATGCTGATGGTATGGTGAGTGCTGCATTATTTTTAAGAAAATATCCTAACGGTGTTGTAATCTTTGCCGCACCAAGAGAAGTACATACTTCTTGGTGGATAAAAAGAACATTCTGGACTTTTGTAGCTGATCTTCCCTGTCCCGGCAAAGTACTTGTTAGAGTTGATCATCATAAGACAAACAAACCATGTGCTAAGTATGAATTCTATGATCCGGATGCTCCATGCGCAGCATTACTTGCACAAAAAGCTCTAGATCTAGAGGATGATGAAGTTACTAATAGACTTGTAAAGTTAGCTGTTGAAACCGATACAGCAAACATTAAGACCAAGGAGGCTAGAGAACTTGACTTAATAGTTAGATATAGCTCACCAAGACATCGCGAGAAGATCGCTAAGAAACTAGCACTTGAAGGCATTGATGCTTTGCAAGATAGAAAGTTTAGAGAATGGTTGAGTATTGGTGAGAGAGCTCTCTCCATAATTAATGAGTTAGTAACGAAGTTACCTAAAAGTGAATTCTTAACAATATACGTACCTAAGAAACTTAACATATCATATAGACAATTAAGTATTGAACTTCAAAAGAAGGGGGTCAAAATGGTGAACATTCTCGTAAAGCTTGGACTCAGAACATATAGACTTTACTGTGGTGCCGATAGGGAAAGTATCTATGACTGTACAAGAATAACTTCGGAGTTAGGAGGTGGTGGTCATAAGTACGCTGCTGGTGCACAATTTAAAGTACATGTACTTAAACGTGATGAAGGTTTAAAGAGACTTATAAATGTATTGAAGAACATACTTAACGTTAATAGTATTGAAGTAGTCATTATTAAGAACGTTAATGATATTGAACATTTAAAACTTTAAACTACTTACTCTCAATCTTAACTCCATTAACAGTACCATCCTGTCCTGGTCTTGACGTTATTAGTACCTTACCAATCTCGGTATCAACAATAACACCTTTAGTGATTATTCCTTTTCTTGCAAACTCTCTATTTGGTGGTGACTCAATTACTCTAAGGATCTTAACTTTAACGCACTTCTTCTCATTAGGTACGTACACATTTACGTACTGTGCTTCAAGTAATCTAATCTTGATATTTCCACCATAAGCTCTAGATAATCTTCTTAATTCTTTAGAACTTAACTTAGTATTTGTTGGTGGTCCACCACCTAAACATTTTCTTTTAACTTTGTATGGTCTACTTCTATAACCACCACTTGGTTTTTTCAAATCATTGCCCTGATAATAGCTTAAGAGTTTAGTCATAACTTCAAACCCTACTTAAATAGTTACTCTTTAAATACTTCTCTCTATGTGGTTCTGTTGAATAAGTGAGTGTTGAATTTGGGATGTTGATCTTGAATTTTAATTGTTATTCTATTTCTTCTATTATTAATATTCTAACTTTCTTACCTATTAATGGTTTTAACCTATCCCAATATTTTTTGTGAATATACATTCTTATTTCTTTACCACCATGAAGGTATATTGTACCTTCAACATAAATCACTAACGACTCACTTAAAAAGGGATTAACGAAAAACTTATAAAAAACTAACGCTGAATCAAGTATAGATCCCAATGAGGGTTTTAGCCACCGTAAAATTTGCGGTGGCTCCTGAGGGAGATTCTTCTATTCTACTTGAAACTATTAATCGCTATATGAATGCTTTAAGGGTAGTTGTATGGTATGTAATTCATTCAAGAGAAACTTCATTGAATAGAGTAAGTAAGGTATTGTATGAGAAGTTGAAGAGGTATGGTTTACCTAGTTACTTATCAATAACAGCTATTAAAGAAGGTATAGAGATAGCTAAATCATGGCTCAATAATCCTAAGAGAGGTAGATACCCAGTATTGAGGAAGAAACACTTAACACTACATCAAAGATATAGTTATACTATAGATCTAAATAACTTCATTGCAAACATCTTAACAATTAATGGTAGAGTTAAGGTGAAACTACTACACAATAAGAACTATGTAAGTAAATTTAAGAATTGGATTCCTAAAGGTGCTAAACTATTGTTAAGAAATGGTAAATTGTTTCTACACATAACACTTGAAAAAGAAGCTCATGAGAAGACACCAAAAGATTATTATGCACTTGACATTAATTATAGAGAAATTGTTCTTAGTAATGGTAAGGAGGAACTAAGATTTAGAACTATATTCAATAAAGCACTTCATTACTATTACTTAGCTAATAAATTGCAGAAAAAGTATGGTGAAGGTATGAAGTGGAGATTCAATAAAAAGATACTCAATAGAATTAGATATTTCTTCAGGAAATCAAGAAACATAATTGAATACTATACATCACTAATATCAACTAAAATAGTTAATGAGATTACTAGAAAGAATGCTACGATAGTAATGGAAGATTTGAAAAATCTTAAATTCAATGTCTTAAACAATGTTAAGAAGGATTGGAGAGTTAAATTGAATCTCTTAGCTTATAAGAAGCTTCAAAAGAAAATTGAGTATAAGTTATCATGGTATGGCTATAAGGTTCATTATGTAGATCCAAGAAATACATCAACTATTTGTCCAAATTGTGGTAGTAAATTAATTAGTAATGGCTATAGAAGATTGAAGTGTATTAAATGCGGTTTTGAAAATGATAGAGATACAATAGCATGCCTAAACATTCTCAAAAAGTTTAACAATAAATGGGAGGGGTTTGGTTCCCCCTCGACTGCCCCTGAGGGAAATGAAGCCCAAATCCCAATGAGGGGGAAGTTGACTAGGGGTTTAACATTCCAATTCAACATCCCAAAAACAACATACCCCTAGTCAACAGAACCCTCTATGTATACATGTTCTTCAGCTATATTTTAAGTCATATTTTCGTATTACGTGGAGATTCTTAAGTTATATTAAATGCGTTACTTTTAATACAGTTTACAGATATATCTTGCAATGCTTAAGAGTATTGGTAAAGTCCTTCACTTATCCCGAGATAAAAAACTTGTCATTAAATTATCAACAATACCTTCACTCTACATACCTGTATATGATTATAGTTTAAAAAGAGTAGGAATTCTCTACGATGTTATAGGTCCAGTAGATGCACCTTACGCACTTGTAAAACCTGAAAAGGACATTCTTAATAATCCAGAAACTATTCTTGGTAAAAACATCTATGTGAAGATTAAGGACCTCGAGAAAGGTGGTCGCCATGTTAAGACTCGTAGATAAGTCAAGTAATGAGGATGTTGAGGAACTAGTATGTCCATACTGTGGAAGTAAGAGCTTAATATACAGTGAAGAACGTGGTGAACTTACTTGTCAAAGATGTGGTTCAGTAATTAGTGAAAGAATTGTTGATTATGGACCTGAATGGAGAGCCTACACTCCTGAAGATAAAGAACGTAGAGAACGCGTAAAACCGATAAATATTGCTGCTCCAGGAATGAGTATAGGGACAGAGATTTCTGAAGTTAAGGGTTCAGGAATTGCTGTATTAAAATTTAAGATACTTAAAGAACTACATAGATCTACGAAAGTCTCTTCAAGTATTGAGAAGAATGTGATGATTATTCAAGATATCTTAAGACCTTTAAAGCTTAGACTAAATCTTCCAGATACTGTAATTGAAGATTCAATCCTACTATACAGATCACTTATAAGGAAAGGATTTAAAGCAAGCAGATTAAAAGAACTCGCCATAGCATTACTCTACCTAGCATGTAGAAGAAATAAGGTTTCATGCAGATTGAAAGAGCTAATTAAGGAAAGTAATGTTAATAGAAGAAGATTTACAAAAATACTAAATAAAATAAAAACCATCATTACTCTATCATCAACAACCATAAGTGATGAAGAGATTGCTAAGTATGTACTAAAAGTGCTTAACAGATTATCGATAGATGATTCTAGTAAAATCGTGATAACTAAGATTGTTCTCGACATTATTAGGAGTAGTAAGTATGTTCATTTAACAAATGGTAGAAGTATTCACTCACTTGCAGCTTCAGCAATATATATAGCCACTACCTTACTAAACGTCAAAAAGAAGCAAAAAGAAGTGGCAGATGCTGCTGGTGTAACTGATGTAACTATAAGAAGCAGATATAGAGAAATTTTAGATAAAATTAATATTGAAGTAGAAGTTTAAAGAATTATGAATACTTCAGAATTAAGTGAAGTAGAGATTAAGATTCTCGAAGGTCTATATAAACTTGGTAATCAATACTTACAGAGAGATCTCTGGAAAGCCATAGGCGTAAATAGCAAGATAGGCATTCCATACCTCACCAAACTGGAGAAGAAAGGATTAATCACTAGAGAGAAGACCATAATTAACAAGAAGACTCAGTACATAATTAAACTTACAGAAAAAGGTGTCGAGCTTGTTAAACAAATTGTTGAAAAGGAGAAGTATGAAAAAGAAGATATCTACGGAATAGTCATGTCAATACCATGCTTTTACTGTCCCTACATCGATATTTGTGGTAAAACTAGAGATTTGAATCCAGAAACTTGTGAATTCTTATCGAGATGGATCTATGAGAAAACATCATCAGTACAGTATCAATAGAAAATTCTTAAATAGAATTTGCGAAATTCTGAAATATGCTTTATAGAGTCTTCGTAGCTGTAGATATTACTGACAGCAATATTAAAAATGTAATTCTAAATATTCAACAAGAACTTTCAAAACTTGGTATCGACGCCAAACCTGTAGAACCTGAAAATCTTCACATAACCTTAAGATTCATAGGCGAAGTACATGAGACCATAGTTAATGAGATTATTAATAGATTAAAGACTGTAAAGTATGGAAAGTTTAAAATGAGACTTAAAGGTTTAGGAGCTTTTCCAAGTATTGGTAATCCTAGAGTTGTATGGATTGGTGTTGAGGAAGGCTCGAAAGAGTTGAAAGAACTTCACGAAATCGTTGAGAAGTTAGTAGGAAAGTTCGGTATTAAAGATGAGAAAGAATTTACACCTCACCTAACTTTTGCAAGAATTAAAAGTAATAGAAATATAAACTTGCTTAAAAAGTACTTAACTGAACATCAAGATCTTGACTTAGGTTATCAGGAAGTAGATTCTATAAAGTTAAAGAGAAGCATATTGACACCTAAAGGACCAATATATAGTGATCTTCTTGAAGTTAAACTTGAGTAATACATTAGATATCTTTATCAAGCTAAATCTTTAAAGGAGGTTAAGTAATGATTGAAGATATCATTAACGAGGCTAAGAAGATAGTTGAACCGTCAGTTGAAGAGAGAAATAGAGTCTATAAGGTAGCTAACTACTTCGTTAATGTAATTTCAAACTACTTTAAAGATAAGTATAGTGATATTGAAGTTTCTATTCAAGGTAGTGTCGCTAAAGATACTTGGCTTCCAGGAAACAGAGATATAGACATCTTCATAATTTTACCAAAAAATTACAACTATTCAATAATTGATAAAATCATTAATGAACTTATAGACCTGGCCATTAGTAAGAATTTTAACTGGATCATAAAGTATGCTGAACATCCATACATTCAATTCAGATATGAGGATTTTGATATAGATGTTGTTCCATGTTTTAAAATAAGTATAGGTGAGAAACCTATAACTCCAGCAGATAGAACACCACTACATACGCAATACATCATTAGTAAGTTAAGTAGTGATTTAAAGATTGAAGTTAGATTATTAAAGAAGTTCTTGAAAGTCATTAATGTTTATGGTGCTGAAATTAAGGTTGAAGGTTTTTCAGGCTACTTAACAGAACTATTAATTCTACATTATGGCAATTTCTTAAAGACCATTCAAGAGATTGCCAACAATTGGCGTCCAGGAAGAGTTATTATAGATGTTGAGAAGTATTATAGTGATAGGAATGTTATTAAAAAGATGTTTAGAGAAAGTTCATTAATAGTCATCGATCCTATCGACTCTAAGAGAAATGTAGCTGCAGCGGTCTCTAGAGAATCTATGGCTAAACTCATTGCTGCATGTAAGTGGTTTCTCCATAGACCATCAATTCAATTCTTCAAAGGAGAATACACGTTAAATATTGATTTAAGTGGCAAATTACTACCACCCGTACTAGTAATGACTATGAATTATCCTGAAAAGACATCGCCAGACATCGTTTGGGGCGAACTTAAAAAATTAAGTAGATGTTTAGTTAGGAATTTAAGAAAAATGAACTTCAACATCTATACTATTGACCTGTGGAGTGATGAGAAGAAGGATCTTGTAATAATGATAACTCTTGAAAAACATGATTTAACACCTTACGAACTTCATGAAGGTCCACCTACATATTCCAACGCTTCATTAAAATTCATTGAGAAATATCTTAACGATTCGGAAGTTTTAGGTCCCTTCATTATTGGTTCTAGATGGTACGTCATTAGAAGAAGAAAAGTAGTACATGTTGAGGATGCCGTTAAAAGTATTATTCGCATATTATCTCTTAAACATTTACCATTAAGCACATTAAAGTTTTATAGGATTGAACGTATTGAAGATCTCGATAAAATACCTGAGAATATTAGAGACATAGTTTATGAACATATAGTTAAGAAACCAAAATGGCTCTGTTGCTAGTACTTCTGTACTTCCACGTTTACTATATAAATCCAGTATTCTCTCTTTAAATCATGCAAAGTGATATTGAGGTAGTAATATTTGACAATATTGAATCCTTATCATCATACATAGACGAGCAGATTAACAACATTGAGAAGAGACTTAATGATTTAAGAGCATACATGGAGAAATTAAGAGAAAGAGTGTCTAAGTATGAAGTTTTAAAAAGAATGCTTGAAGAACTTGTCGGTAAAGAGCATGTACCTCTCTCTACATCTGTTGAAATTACTGGCCTTAACTTAGTTCTAGATCCTATACCACTAGATGAGTATAACGTCATATCTGAAGCACATAAAGCTATGAGTGATAAGTTAAATGTGCTGAAGAAAGTTAAGGAAGTTATCGATATTTTAAGTAAACACTTAAGTGGAAGAACCGTTCAACTTGTAGTTGCTTTCAGATCAAACATTCCTATAAAAATTATGATAAAGACAAGCTAGTGGTAGTATCATACTTTTTAAAAAGTCTTAACGTTATGTAAATTTTAAGTGAAGAAGAATGTATGGATATGCTGGTAAGATAGTTAGGATAGATTTAAGTAGTAGAAAGATATGTATTGAAGAGCTGAATGAGGATGATCTCTACAATTTCATCGGTGGTAGAGGTTTAGGTGCATGGTATCTACACAGAGAACTCGATCCTAAAGTTGATCCATTATCAAGTGAGAACAAACTCATCATTATGACAGGACCCCTAACAGGTACGGGTTTTCCTGGCAGTGGTAGAGTATGTTTCATATCTAAATCACCACTCACAGGAACTATATGCTATTCCCTAATGGGTGGTACTTTTGGTGCTAAGTTAAAGTTTGCGGGTCTTGATGGAATCATCATTGAAGGTTCTGCAAGTAAACCAACATGTATACTTATAGATAATGGTAAGATTGAGCTTATAGATGCTTCCAATCTATGGGGTCTAACGACAAGAGAAACTGAACAATATTTAAAAAGTAAATTTCAAAACTCATCAATTGCATGTATAGGACCTGCAGGTGAAAATCTGGTCTACTTTGCAAATATTGTTTCTGAAAATAGAGCTGCGGGACGTGGAGGTTTAGGTGCAGTTCTTGGTTCAAAAAGAGTTAAAGCTATAATTGTTAGAGGTAAAAGTAGAGTTGAAATTGCACATAGGGAAGTCTTCAATACATTACTTAAAAAGATTAGATACTTCATAGAAACACACTCCTTAACCGGCATTAATGGAGCATTAGCACTACACGGCACGGCAACACTTGTACATATAGTCAATGCAGCGAAAGTATTACCTATAAACAACTTCTCAAGAGATGCATCGTTAACTTATAGAGATGTTGATAATTTTTCAGGACAAACCATTAGAGAGAAATATCTAATTAAAAGACAAGCATGTTATGCATGTACTACAGGGTGTGGTAGAATTATTAAAGTTAAAGATGAAATCAGTAAAGGTCCAGAATACGAATCAATAGCAATGCTTGGTCCTAACGCTGGTTTTCTAGATTTTGAAAATGAAATTTATCCACTATGCAAGTTATGCGATGATTATGGTCTTGACACGATATCTATGGGTAACATTATAGGCTATGCTAGAAGTATTGGTTTAGTTAAAAATATTGAAGATGCTAAAAGACTAATCATAGAGGTCTCTTATGGCAAGTCCATCTTCTCTAAAGGTTTAAGATATGCTTCTAAGATTCTCGGTAAGGAAGATAAAGCGATACACGTTAAAGGAATGGAATTGCCTGCATACCATCCTGAAAAACTTAAGGGCTTAGCACTTGCATATGCAACAGCAAATAGAGGAGGTTGCCATACTACAGCCTATACAGTACTCTTTGAGATTCTAGGTATTCCACAACTTGTAAATCCCAATGAAGAGAAGAACAAACCCGAACTTGTGAAGAGACTTCAAGATGTTTATGCAGTTATTGATAGCCTAATTATATGTAAATTCCACACCTTCGCCATGTTTAGAACCTTAAATTTTGAATTAGATGATATTGCCAAAATTCTAAGCGCTGTCACAGGTTACTATTACGATTCTGAAATACTGTACAGTATAGGTGAGAACATTTACGATCTTGAAAGATTATTCAATATTAGAGCAGGGATAACACCAGAACAAGATGTCCTACCATCAATCCTAGGTGTAGATATCTTACACATGCTTCAAGAATACTACAAGTTGAGAGGCTGGATTAATGGATATCCAAATCCTGAAGTTATTAAGAAGAGATGGAGAAGCGTTAAGAAGATTGAACATATAGAGCTAGCTTTAACACCTATACAGAAACTTACATATCCTCAATTACAGGTAGCTCTTGACTTAGACTCAAGTATAGAAGATATTTGTAGAGTAGCTATTGAAGCTTACGCTGGTGGTGCTAGAATTATCGAGATTGGTACTCCCGTACTTAAAAGATACGGCGTTGACAACATCATTCCAAGAATTAAAGAAGCTCTAATGAATTACTGTAAAGAACATGAAATACCTTATGAAGCTATCGTTCTTGCAGATACCAAGACTATGGATATTGGTGATCTTGAGGCAAGAATAGCATATAGAGCAGGTGCAGATATTGTTACGGTCTTAGCTATCGGCAGTGATAATAAGATAATGGAAGCTGTAAGTGAAGCTGTGAGACAAGATAAGGCAGTAATGATTGATTTAATGCAAGTCGATGATCCATTATCTAGAATTGAAGAACTTGTAAAGAAATTGAGAGGCTTGGAGTCATGGATTATCTTCTGTATACATAAAGGTGTGAGTGAGCAATTGAGAAGTAGAGGCATACATGATGAAATTGAAATGATAAGAAAAGTTAAAGAGAAAGTTAAAAACTTTAAACTTGCTGTTGCTGGTGGTCTTAAAGAAGGAACTGTAGGACCAATAGCTTCCTGCGGTGTTGATGTGTTTATTGTTGGTTCAGCAATATATAGATCTGTAAGACCTAGAGAGACAACTATGAAGATTCTTGAAGAAATTAGAAAGAACTATAGGTCTAGTTAATCTCTCAAAATTTCAAAACCACAATTACTACAGTAATATCTCGTTAATACCTTACCGTTATGGAAAGCTTTATCTATAATCTTCATTTTATGAAAACATCTTGGACAGACATCATTATCAACACTATACACACCTTCCTCAATAAGTATTCTGAGTATTACACTTCTTGAAACACCATATTTTCTAGAAAGTGCATATATGGTCATGCCTTTAAGATAATTTTCAACAATTTCACTTCTAGGTAACTTATCGTAAATTCTCGGTATCTTATCTCTCACACGCTCCATAGCTGCTCTAGTTCTCTGTCTAATCATTTCTCGCTCCATTTCAGCAACATAGCCAATAACTACACGTAAAAAATTTCTTAAAGTTGAATCTATACTCCATAAAAAAGACTCTTTCTCACTAGTACTCACAATAAGTAATCCATACTTATTTTCAAGAAGATCCCAAATTTTGACAAGTTCACGAATACTTCTCGCAAGTCTTGAAAGTTCAAAAACTAGAAGTACTTGAGGTCTCATGTTAAAGATATTTTTCTCTAAGTCTTCAATTAACTCCTTAAAGCCTGGTCTTCTCATTACATCAACTGTGCCGCTGATACCATAATCGATGTAGAATTTAAGTATGTGAAAATTTCTAGATCTTGCCCAAGAACTTATATACTCAACTTGATATTTAGGATCTTGTTCATCAGTAGATACTCTAGCATATGCTATTGATGGGATCATAATTGAGTTGAGACTTGATATGTTTTAAGAATTTTTAATTTAAAATTCAACAATACTCTTACCCTTACCCTTATATTCATTAATTACTTTCTCTGCAAGATCTGGAGGAAGCTTTATAGTGTAGAGATATTTTCTCAATCTTGCTTTCAACTTTACATAATCGTCATATCTCTTAACTCTAATCTCTTCAGCTTTCTCTGCATACTTCTTCCAAAGCTCTAAAAGAAAGATTTCTTTAGGCATTGAAGTGTTTTTTATCTTTCCTAAATTTAAATTTACTTCTCTACATTACGTTCCTTAATCACATATACATTTCCATAACCAACATAGACTATCTTATCAGGTCTTAGGTATTCGATTAATTCTCTTCTATCTGACCTTCTCCCCGCCCTAAAGGGCGAGGGTTCTTGGTGTTGCTAGGGCGGGGAGTTTTAGGCTACATCCCCATTTGGGTTCAGCCCTACGGTGGGTCTTCACCGTGTTACCCCTACCCTTTTCAGGGCTCGGGGTTATGATTTTTTGAAGTCCACGAATAAGGATATTGTATGCACCTACAATATCAGCATTCATAACTTTGTTATGAATTGGGCATTTGAATAATCCCCTCACTATCCTACCTTCATAATGTGCTTGACCACATAGTGGACAAGTAATAGAAGTATAATCTTCTTCAATGGGAATAACTTTTATTCCATATTCTTCAGCAACATCAGTGAACCAACGAATAATCTTTCTATAACCCCAAATATTAACAATCAAGAAATTAATCCTAGCAACATAATCACTAGAAACTTTAGGTCTATTTCTGGCAATGTCTTTCGGATAACCAATAAAGATATAATCAATACCAAGCTTCCAGAGAAGCTCAACAACTCTTCTAATCCAAGTACGTACATAATGTTCAATACGCTTCACTAATCTTCTACACATTCTTCTAAGTCTTCTAGAAACTTTAAGACCATATCCGTTAAGCATAGATTGATACTCAGCAATCCTTTCTCTCCAGTAATATGCTTCTGCCTTTAATGGACGACCATTAACTAAAAAACTAACACCAGTAGATACATAAATAGCAAACAAGTTATTTATCCCTAAATCAATACCTGCCTTATTACTACCTAAAGGTCTTCTTGGAACATCAATTAATTCATCACGAACATACTTCTTCCTAACTTCAAAACTAACATGCATGTACCATCTCTTCAAACACCAGTCATAAATAATTTCGGCACGACCCTTCTCACCAACCAGATGAATATGTCCTTTGTACGGAACCTCTAACCTACCATACTTACCAAGCATTGAAATAATTACTTTACCATCTCTGAACCTATACTGGTCTTTCCTAAGAACAATAATTAATGTTCTCCTATTAAGCTCGTAATCTTTCCAGTAACCAGGTGGTTGAGGTTTAATATAACTTGGTAACTTACCCTCTTTCTTTAGCTTGAGTTGTTCAAAGAAGCTTTTCCATGCTTCAGTATTTTTATTAATTATTTGTTGTATTGTTACTGTACCAATATCATGCTTGTACTTTTCATAAATTAATTCGTAAGTCTTCTTGAAGTCGACGCCTTGCTTGTTAAAGAATTGTTGTCTTCTCAAATAGTTAAGTTCATTCCATGCTTTAGCACAGGTATCTGCAAGTTCAAAAAGTATTTCCTCAGCAACCTTGTCTGGTAGTAGTCTAATTATGCATGCTCTTCTCATACTTCTACACCTTCAAGTTTACTTTGCTCTTCTACATACTTCTTGATAATGTCTATACTTACCTTGCCAACAGTAGCTACGAAGTAACTTCTCGACCATAATTTACCATGTTTACTTTTGTAGCTCTTAAGTTCTGGATATTTTTGTAAAAGTTTTCTAGCAGACTTTCCTTTTAAATAATTTGCTATAAAGGATGGGCTGAGCCGAGGAGGGCATATTAAAACGATATGAACATGATCAACATTTACTGCAACTGCAACTGCTTCACATTTAATTTCACTAACTAATTGTTTAAGTAATTCCTCAACGTATCTCTTAATTTCTGGGTTTGTGAAAAGTTTTCTCCTATACTTTGGTATCCAGACAAGATGATAACAACACCAGTACTTTACATGTCTAGTACTTCTCAAAGCCTTATAATTAGGTTCACCCTCCTCGACCCAGCCCATCTGAATACTCTAAAGTATACACATGTTTAAAACCCTTTCTCCAGCATCCCCGCCTTTAAAAGGCGAGGCTTTTCAAAAATTTACGGAATACTCTAAAGTATACACATGTAACCAGGTGGTTGAGGTTTAATATAACTTGGTAAGTGATTGCTTTAAGGCTAGGCTTAACGATAGGCATTTCAGGTTAAGAAGTTGCAGGAATAATTTAAAAATCAATCCCTAAAAAGTTGAAAGGAAAGGGTTTTAAGGATTACAGGAAGAGGTGAGTGTATTATCAATACAACAACCGTTCGTTAGGATTATCATTAGTAACATTAACGACAAAGGATATGTTTGTAGAGAAAAACCTTTATGCTTTTAATAAGGTTTGAATTTAGGGATATGCATATCAAGCATGAATTAAAACTTATCATTTACGAGCCTAAGCTTGTTTGGTTTGTTTACATAATTCATCAACAATCTCTCCAAGTTTCTCTTCGACTTTTTCACGGATTTTCTGTAAATCATGAATTCTATCACTTCTCAATGCGACTATCAACTGAGTCCATGTTAGCCAGTAAAGATCCTTGATACATTGTGTTATATGGACTATATGTTCTTGTAAATCTTGTGGCAACAAAATCTTTAAAACTTCTTCATACTCCTTAGGTTCAAAAATAAATGAATGAACATCGAAGTCACGAGGTTTTACTGGGACATAAGTATCAAGCATCTTATCAACACTTAATGAAACAGTTGTTTCCGGGAACTTCCTGGGACTTCTCACAACTATTAGAAGATCATAATTGCCTAAGCCTAGTCTATCAGCAATATTATGCTCAATGGTATGTAGTACTTTTGACTTAATGAAACCTCTAATCTTAATAATGTCTAACAGGCAGTTAATCTTCTCTTTTTCTATGCCATACCTATCTACTAGTCTAAACAGGGAAGTTCTCAATACAGGTTGGTAGTATGGTTGCTTTCTAGATAGCATTTCAATAGCTATTTTACAATATCGTGCACCTACGGCGTTGTAGTAATTCTTTAGTAAAAGAGCTACATCTGAATCTGTGCTAAACCACATTTCAAATATTTTTTCCTGATCAAACTTCTCTCTAAAGTAATCACAAGCTTCAAGCCATGCACGTTTAAGAACTTCCTCCACAGCCAGTACATGAGGTTCGTTGTATACTGTTGAATACATTATTGATCTTATAAAGATCAGTAATGATCTTATCTCAGATTTTTCTATAGCGAGTAACCATCTACCGTTAGATTGGATTGGTATTATAAAATGTACAAACATTGTTGGTTTAACATAAGGCATTCCTACATATGATGCATCTCTGTTTAGGTAATCTAACTTGTCGAAGTCAAATTCTGAATTCATTAGAAGTCTTAGCAGTTGTAAATCATCATCACTTAAAGATTGTATGTTACTAGATACCTGTTCGGCAAGCTTTCTGTAATTATCAAATTTTCTTGAAGCTGGTGCTATGATTAGTGCAGCTAGTGCTCTAACATCTCGCGCCTCTCGCTCATCACGGTAAAATCCATCTATTACTTTTGAGATCTTTTCACCGGAAAGCATGTGGACTCGTGACTGCTCTATCAGATTCAGATATGACTTATTCGTTAATCCATAGCTCCTTAAATATTGATCAAGTTCATCTAATAACATCAGAGATGATATATCGTCATGTGAAAGTTCTAGTTCAACTTCCTGCACTACTAGTTCACCAAGATGACTAAACGCACTATGACCTATGTCGTGAGATATGGCTGCTAGTTCGAGTGCATCTAAGACTTTGAATTCCTTAAATATACTTGGCACAAATTGTGGAGCCTCACGAATTTCCTCAAGTGCTCTCATGTAGCTAAGTACTTCATCAACCCAAGTCTTACAAAGATAATATGTTCCTAACATATGTTCAAGTCGTGTATGAATAGCCCGTGAATATTCAGGTATAACATATGCACACACTAACTGCCTTATATGCTCATGTCGTCTAAACTCGACGCTTCTCTGTACTACTTCACCTAAAAATCCACTTATAGTTATCCTAGTTCCGTAAAGTGGATCAAAGTAATTTACAACCATGCACTTACTCACGTACACGCATTCTTCTTAATTGATTAATCTCTTTTAATAATCTTGTAAATGAAGTAATGTCTTCAATAACTTTGCTTGGTGCTACTTTTCTCTCAATAAAGAATTTACCGATTTCATCTCTTAGAACTTCATAATCCCTTCTTAGATGTTCTAGAATGAAGGTTTCGAGTTCATTAAAAGTCTGAAATCTCTTACCAGTAATCAAGGAGCGTATTCCTTTAACCCAGTCAACACTTAGAAACTTATCGAGTACTGCTTTATCGATGAATTGTTCAAGCGTTGCACTAAATACAATATCTATAGGTAGTTCTCGTATGAGAGCTATTTTTAATGTAAATGCCATTTTTCTGAAAGGATCAATATCCTTTATGTACCCTAGATAGTAAGCTGTTAAATGCATCATTAATTCTGGAATCTTATACTCATCATACTTTAATTCAAGATTTGCACGAACCATAGACCCATAGAGACTTAATACATAGATTATTTGTGAAGAAGTCATGCATAAATAGTTAGTTCCATTATTTACCTGCCTTCTGTTGTTTAACTCTTGATCTAATTTTCTATTAAACTCTCTACTCATATTCAAATAAATATTTTTCAAAATTAAATTTAATCCCCAAACGTTTCTAAATACATACACTACTCTTCCCAATCCTCGCTAGTAAATCTCAAGTATTTGCAGTAGAAATTGCATGGCTTGTAGTTATGACCATCATGTACTAGCCTTAAAAGTTTGAGGAAAAGTTTCTTCAAAATCATGACTTACCACTTACCCATAAATCGTAAGCTGTCATGAAGTTACTACTAACTCTTCTATAAATAGCCTCAACATCTACGGTAGGTAAGTGTATAGTGTAGTATCTTTAACACCAGTCTTTCTACAGTAAGTTATGGATCTTCTAAACCACTGCCTAAAACGTTCAGGAACTTCACTTAAATGATTCTCGACCCACTTATCAACATCGTGATGATATATAAGTACATCCTCCATAAATTCTAGACTTAAAGATTTAAAAAGCGGTAAAGAACTCTTCACATAATCATTCAGTTCCTGCCAGATTCTTCATTCAATCTGACGGTGGGGTTAAGCTACATCATCTAACTCTCTACTTAATTTAGGGTTTTCTATATTTCTTACGGATTTAAACATTCATAATTGCTTAAACTTAACTTACATATCTTAATCTCTCCATCACTTACCTGAATAGCATCTACATTACTTGATGGTATGTTCAACTTCTTAACAATTCCGTAATTTTCGATTATAATGGTGTTGTTGAGTTTAGCTGCATACTTCACATACTTATCCTTACTACAGATTGCTGTGAACATATTTATACAGCAATCTCTGATCTGCATGACTGAGATGTCTATGTATGTTTTTAAAGCATCTATTTCATCAATGATCTCAATGGTCTTTCTCAATGCTTTACTTAATGTAAATTCAGTTTCATACATGGCTATAAGTAGTTGAGTAATGGCTGTATTCTTCTTACTCTCTCTTAATTCTTGACCAAATTCTCTCTTTAAATATTGAACTATCTTCTCCGTATCTACATCACCATCAGTAGATGTCTGGATTAGTGAATCTACAGTTGATTGTTGTGTAGGATTTACAATATCTTCCTCTTCTTCAATACAGAGAAGACACCAAAATTCACCAAAAATTGTAAGTTCTGTAATATTTCTTAAAGGTGTTAATTCTTTACCTACATGTCTATAAAGTACTCTATACTCAATATCTTTACCAATATTAACAATACTTACTCCCCACGTCTTAATGTTCATTTCTCTTTCAATAATGTTAACTATGTTATTTAAGATCTCTCTTGGTGATGTTGATGTTATTAAGAAGTGCTTAGACATTATCAACATAGTTAAAAACACTCAATTAAAAACTACACGTACGATATGCTTGCAATTCACGGTCATGAACCTGTTAGAAGAAATCCACTAACGTACAGACCATTAATTACTGATGAGGATATTAATCACGTTATTGAAGTTTTGAGAAGTGGTCAATTATCTAGTTTAGGAGGTAGATGGGTGAGTGCTTTTGAGTATGAACTTGCTAAATATCTAAACATAAATCACGTTATCGCTGTATCTAATGGTACTGCTGCGCTTCATGTAGCACTTAAAGCTCTAGACATAGGTCCTGGAGATGAAGTTCTCGTACCAGCTTTCACTTTCGTAGCTACAGCTTCATCAGTTCTTCACTCAAATGCAATACCTATCTTTGTAGATATTGAATTAGAAACTCTAGGTATAGATCCTAACGATATTGAGAAGAAGATGACTGAGAGAACAAAAGCAATCATTCCAGTACATATTGGTGGTATTCCTGTGAATCTTGATGAAATCTTAAGAATAGCTAAAGAAGAGAATCTATACATCATTGAAGATGCGGCACAGGCATTAGGTTCTGAATATAATGGTAAGAAAGTCGGAACTTTTGGCCATGTGGGAATATTTAGTTTCTACCCAACTAAGACAATAACTACAGGTGAAGGTGGAGCATTATGTACAGAAAATGCTAAAATTGCGGAAAAAGCCTTAATGATACGTAATCACGGCGAATCAAGTAGATACTATTATGAAGAACTTGGTTATAATTACAGGATGAGCGAAATTCAGGGAGCACTAGGTCTCTCGCAATTAAGAAGAATTGAATATATGATCAAGATGAGAGAACGATTTATAAAAGCACTTCTTGACGAGATCAATCCATTAATAAATGATCTAGTACTTATACCTAAAATTAAACCAAACATTAGACCTGCATGGAATTTACTTCAAATAATACTATTGATTGAAAAACTTCGCACAGATCGTGATGAAATTTTAAAAGCGTTAAAGGCTGAAGGTATTCATTGCTTCACAATAGCATACCCTAAACCACTATATGAAACACCTCTTTTTAGAGAACTTAAAGGTCATGGAAAAGGTTGCCCATGGAAGTGTTGGTCAAGACGAATAGAGGAGTATAGATTACCAAATACTGAGTGGGTATGTAGAAGAGTAATCACACTACTAGTCAGTCCATGCTTCACTGAAGAAGACGCTATAGATGTGGGAAAAGCTTTAACTAAAGTACTTAATTACTACAGGAAATAGTCATGATAATTGAAAAACTTTACGAGTACAGATTAAGAAATTACTTAAAGTATAGAGAAAAAGAAAGAAATGGTTACATTCATGTAACAAGACTAGTACTATGTCCATTAAGAAAAGTTTATGAAGATAAGTATCCAGAAGTTACAAAACACTTAATACTTGACCCAATACTAAATATAGGATCAATACTGCATGAAGGTCTACAAAAACTACTTAAAGAATGGTATAGCAATGTACTAATTGAATATGAAGTTATTAAAGAATTTAAAGTTAATGAGGAAAAGTTTAAAATCATCGGCACACTAGACGCCTATCTTCCAGATCAAAAAATAGTTATTGAAATCAAAACTGCAAGATCAGACTTAGGTATACCTCACGAACATCACGTGAAGCAATTAAAAATATATATGAACCTAGTTGATGCAAGTAGAGGAGTACTAATATACTTAACACCAGAAAGAGTTACAGAGTACGAATACAGCGATAAAGCATCTGATGAAGAAGTAATACAGTTAATAAGAAATTATATTAATCTTGAGAAAACACCATTATGGGACTGGGAATGTAAGTACTGTAGTTTCAGAGTAATCTGTAATAAAGTGGTAAGTTCTAAATAAGTCTCTATGAATTGAAAGAAGAAACATCAACTAAAGTTATGATATGTCTAAAAGTAAAGCATGTATATTAAGTGTATTGGAAGATACGTTTAAAATTAATAGGAATGCTTAAGAAGAATAGAAGAAAGTTACTACATTTCATTCCTAGTATTTAGTTATCTTTTTAAGAGTAATTCTTCTTAGAATACTCATAACTTGACTAACATACTTATCAATTCTTTCTGAACTACATCCCCTCTCCTCAACTACTTTCTTAACATAATCCATAACTTTCTCATAGCTTTTCAACTCCTCATTCAATCTTCTCCAAGGTATATGGCTTAAACATTTAGCTAACTCGTAATCTATAGGTAATACTTTCCTCAACATCAATACTGCAATTATGGGATAACCAATGTAACCTTTAATTCTCGTTCCGTTATCTGTACTATCTACTTCTCTTTTACTCAAGTTAACGTAGACATTATATGTCCTTGAATGGTCTGATGACTTGACAATGTATTCGATATCGTTAATAACTTCTACACGATTATCTACAATGCATGAGAGGGCTTCAAGAATTTTAATTTTTGGTGGAGGCTTCAGTATAGTCATTGTCATCACTCGACAATTACTGCCGTACCGTATGCGTAGATCTCAGCTACACCCTGCATTATCATTGACGTTCCAAATCTTACACCAATAACCGCATTTGCACCTATCTTTCTAGCCTGCTCAATCATTCTTTGAAGAGCTAGTCTTCTAGTTTCATCTAGAAGTTCTGCATACTCTCTAATCTCACCACCTACAAGATGTTTAAGACTTGCAAGTATATCACGACCAATATGTCTCGCACGTACGGCATTACCACAAACAATACCTAAAACTTTAACTATCTTCTTGCCAGGAATGAAGTCTAAAGTAGTAACTGCAACATCACTTGCCTGATTCACGGTAAAATAGTTCTTGAAAAATTCTTTAAACTTACTTCAACAACTAGAGATTTAAGATTAAGTAATGACTAGCATATTATTGTGGTATTTAAATTTAGAAAAGCTGAAGCAGAATTTACAAGTATACTCATTAGGTCCGATAACGATAAGAACGACATACCCATCATGTATAATACATAAATCACTTAATGAAGACGTCTATGAACAGATCATCATAGTACCATACTTCGAATTTGAAAAAGTAGATAATAACATACTTACACTTATTTTAAAAGCTAAATCAAGCTATAATGATTGGAGGTTAATTATTAATAATAGTGATGTAACATTTAACGATAAGTTTCTTCAAAAGCTCACACAAACATCAATAATAAAGTTACCAATACATATGCCTGGACTTCATAGAAAACTTCATGTAGATATTGATAAAGATAGAAAGTTAGTTAAAATAGCATCTGATAGACAGGGCAAGTTATGTAAAGCTAACATTAATTTCATTACTAATGAACTCTACACATCATTGTTAAAAATTATTAACATTTACATGAAGCAAAACTCTACACTTAAAATCATTACTGATACTTCAGATATGGATAATGTCGTCTTAGCCATACTTATCAAGATTTTACAACTGATTAAGAAATTGTATAAAGATGTTGAGTTGAAGATATTCACAGATGTTAATTATGGTAAAATTATCAAAGTTGAAGATATATCATCAACACTAGAATTCATGAGCAAGATTGATGATCTAATCATAAGCATTGAGCAGAATAATTTCAAGAATGTACCAAAACCTGAAGAGTTAAATAAATACATAACTGAACATGTTTCAGAAAGTACTAGTGATGCCATTCAATTTACTAAAGATTTATATGCTAAGTGGTTTAAGCTTATACAATACATGCAACATTTAAACATTCCACAGTTAATTAATGAACTTGAAGAAATCGATGAAAAAGTAAAAGGTAAGTTACAAGAAGTTAAGATTCTCATAAAGAGATATGGTAAAAATGTCCAAGAATTTAAAGACACCTTATGGATATTGATTGTCGACATTATTACTAATCATATCAAAATCTTTAGAGATATTCTTAATGTGGAGTTGAATTATTTTGAAAAATATGTCAAAATTATCGAACTGCTAAGCAGTTTCAACCCCATAGGTATTATTAAATCTTTAAAGTACTTGCTTGCAATTAAATCCTTAATTGAATGTTGTTACCCATCATTCACAAGATATATAATACTGAATGATGAGATATTTAACATCTTGCAGAATATTGAAATTACTTCTAGACTTCTACATAAAATTGAAACTCTTGAAGATAAAGTACTTAGTGGTGGTTTTTCTAAAGAACTTTGTGGTAAGATTAAGATAAACATATCATCATTTACAGACGTTGGTAAAATTGAATGTAATGCTTCTATAAGTATTGATGAAGTCAAGAAAACTATTGACAACATAATTCATGATATTAAAAATCTTCAATTAACTGAAGATATTATGAATAAGTTTTGTAAGGAATTATGTAAGTAAGATTAAATTACTACTTAAGAATGAGATTGAAATTATGAGTATTTCTAAAATTCTTAAAAATATTGGTATGTACATAATTATAGTATCAATAATTATCGGTATAATACTTTTCGTATTAACACTTACCAAATATACATTATTTTCATTTGAAATATTTCAAATATTGATAGTAACATTTATTTCAGGTATAGTTATAGCGTTAATTGGTACCTTAATTGAAAGGTATGAAGAGTGGAAACAAGGTGAATAGGTCAGTGCTCTACGGTTTAATCATTAATCATTTGAAAACTCCATCATCACCTTACTTAACTACTTATCAATCCTTTATAAATACTTCAGCAAGTAATTGCTTGATTACTTTCATTATTCTTCTCTTAATATTGTCTCTATCTCTACAAATTTAGCTTCACCTCTTTCAAGTATCTCCTTTTTCATAGGTGTTAATAGATGAATTTCTAATGGACAATCGATCCAAGGGCAAATATCTTCAATTTTATCAAATATTTTTAATATGATTTCTACTCTATCATCAGCTTTTTCAGATACTTTATTTAAAGTAATAGCTACATCAACATCACTTAATGCTGTATAACTACCATTAACTACACTACCAAATACATACACAGGTACATCACCAAGAGTTTCATGTACGGCTTCAAGTACCTTCCTAACAATTTCTTTCCATTTCTGCAAATATTTCAACCTCTTAACTCAAAATCAATAATTACATCACTTAAATATTCTTGACTCACTCACTATCCTGAGTAATTCACGAGCTATTTTAAGTAATTTTTCAACCTTATCTTTTGAATATCTTTTAGCAAGATATCTTGCTCCAGCGTATGCTTCATCAAGTTTTTCTAATTCATCACGATATGTATTTGAAAATTCTTGAAT
>Ga0190367_1000401_pt1 | contig 32195 bp, 30 predicted proteins | sample 4872181011_MG_FD_171838 | JGI IMG/M metagenome (GOLD analysis project Ga0190367, IMG submission 171838) | Hydrothermal vent microbial mat bacterial communities from Southern Trench, Guaymas Basin, Mexico - 4872-18-10-11_MG | ecosystem: Environmental > Aquatic > Marine > Hydrothermal vents >...
CTTCTCAAGGATTAGTGGGTATTGACCGTTGATTATCTTGTTAATATCTGGGCTAGCACCTTCCCCATTTGTTTCGTAGTACTTACCTACTATGCTCTCATAGGTATATGTCCTGTAGTTTATCTTTACACTAATCCTTGCTATGCCGTAGTTCTCGAAGTAATATATCTTGACCGTATGGAACCCTGAAGTTAACTCCACATTAACGTAATACCTAGTTGGTGCTTGAAGTTTCCATGACGTAAATACCCTATTACCGTCTATGTCTATAGCTATACCGTCATCAACTAATATCTCAAATATGTAGGTACCCCCATACTTAACATATACTGACGCCTCCCAGATAGCCGCGAACCTATCCGTCCGTGGTAAGTTCCATGGCTGCCCACCATAACCATCATCAGTAAAGTCTATCTCCTCATCTATCCTGTCAGCAATGATGTAGTCGGGTGGTAAGGACTCTATTTCCTCTATTGGCGGTACGGTCTCGGGGAGCCCACTTATGTCGTAGTAAGTGCCGTGCCAACCCTCAATAGGTTCTAAAGGACTTCCTGTAGTGAATGCTGGTGTTATGGGGCCTATATAGTCATCAATTGCTGCGCCTTCAATGTTTACTGAGGTAACTACATAACCACCTCCCTTAGTGGCTATCTTTACCTTATAGGGGCCGGACCCTAACCCCTTAGCTGATATTATTACTGTCTTAACCTCATTAGGGAATATCCTGAGGGGTAAGTTACTTTCTCTTAAACTCCATGACTCAGCACCCGCTGGTGATAGGTATGCAGCATCAACTATCTCAGTAACTGAGCCGTAATTCCTTAAGCGAACAACCACATCGCCTTTAAAGTAGGCACCTTCACAAACTAAGCTAGTACTAGGCCTGTATGTAGGTAAGTTACTAACTACTGAACCCTCAAGAAATATATAGAGGGTAACGCTTATGGCTATAGCTACGATTATGAGTAAGGTAACCGCAGTAATTAGGGAAACACCACGTGTGTAGGAATGCTTAATCACCGTATCAACCATTTAATACGTAACTTACGGAGCTAATAATGCTGAATTACTTAACTGAATAGACCAACCTTAATACTTACTTTAGGTAATAGGTTTAGTGGGTGCTTAAGTGGTTAGTAGCGGGTATAGGTACATTATCAGTCGTGAATGTAGGCGTCTTAAGGAGGAGCTTAAGTACGGTGAGACACTATATTACGTATTCATGAAGCTTGATGCGGCGTTATACTATCTTCACGACATAGCCGAAAGCGAAGACGACTACAGAGAAATAGGTAAGGAGTTAATAATGTGTGTCGAAAATGAGATACTACCGATAATGGCTAACTACACTGAGGAGGAAATACTTGAGCACTTGGCTAAACCCCAATTCACCAACATAAAGATGTTTAGGGACTTAATTATTGAGTTCATGAGGAGGTCAAGGGCTGTACCTGCTAAGGCAATAACTCAGAAATACCCGGGGCCACCGCCTGGTTGGGGTACTTACGAAGTTAAGGTAGAGAAACCATCTAGAGTTGCTGAAGGCATTAAGAAGTTCTTTTACATGCCTAGGGAGGGCCTAAGCATTAAGCAGTTAATACTCATAGGGTCTATAGTAGTGGTTATAGGGCTACTACTTTTCTTCGCGCTCTTCAAATAAAAAATCAAGATATTTTGGTGACACACCCATATTTAGGGGTTGCTAGGACCTTCTCTTTATTAGTATTGCTACTATGGCGATAACCACTATGACGGCTATTATAGCTATAACTGAATACGGTACTGGTGGAGGTGCCTTAACCTCTATGGTTACCTCATTAGACCCTACCTCATGGTACTTAGCAACGATCTTGTAAGTCCCTGCCTCATCTATCTTTAACTCATACTTAGCTATACCATCGACATCACTGACTGTCTTACCTACCTCCTCACCATTAACTAATATACTTAGTGGTAGCTCAGGTATTGGGTTACCGAACTGGTCCTTACACTCAATACTTAACTCTATAGTTGCTGGTGCTGTGAACTCCTTATCCTCAACACTTAGTTTTAACTCAGAAACACCTACCCAACGTACCTCAATACTACTTACGTCCTTACCGTAAGTCACAAGCACTGAGTAACTATCAACACCTTCAGTAGGCTCTACAGACTTCTTAGTAACACCATTAAACACTACATCAGCACGTATCGGTGTGAAGCCTAACTTATCCTTAAACACTGTTATGTTCATTGCGTTATTCTCACTAACCTCACTTAACTTAACAGTAACCACACCTTCAGTACTGAACTTAACGTCCTTTACAGATGAGTTAGTAGCTACTAAGTAACCCTCACCCCTAGACCCCTCAACTACGTAGTTAGCCACACCGTATGGGTTCTTAACGACTTTAGCAGATGTTAATGGTAAGGCGCTCACATCCTTGATGACTACGCCCCTAGGAATCTCTTTAACCATCTCCTTAACCTGTTCTGAGTATTCAACAACTACTTCAACATTAGATTTTGACTCACCAATAACCCTTATTTCAATGCCTTCAGGAATCTCTATAGGCTTTTCCTTAACTAACTCAGCGATTATGCTCTTTAAGATGTCATAGGTCTTCTCGGGATCCTTGGTGTAGGTTATTGCGGGACCCACGAATACATACTCAAACCCTCCTGTAGTTACTGTGAGGTTCATCGACATAGTTAACGGGTCGAACTCAAATTCCTTAATCATATCTAGCGCTTTAGGTACTTCCTTAACTTCCTTAACGTATTTCTGCTTAAAGTAATCTACGATAGTCTTAATACTCTCATTGAACTGTTTCTTGAGATCACCGCCGTATTTAGCGTATGCATGGCCTTTAACTACCCCCTCAGCTAATGATGCGTAAAGCTTAAACTTAGCTTTCTCCACATAGCTAAACTTTTTACCGTAAAGCTCCTCAATAAGCTTAATCTCGTCCTCAGATATAGTTGGCTGAGGCGTTGTTGAAGGTACTTGAGTACTTGGGACTCCAGGAAACGTAGTCATTAATGCTGGTAGGTTAGTCACTAGGTATGGTAGTGCCCTACTGAAGTACCCTTCAAGAATTATGTAACCGCTAATTACTGCTGTGTCTGGGTTGAAGTTCATGCTTAAGCCCTTAATCCATAAGTTCCCTTCTGATGCATTATATATTGACTGATTAATCATTGGTAGAGTGAACACCATCATATTGACGGTCGCGGCCGCCTTGCTTAAGTTCTCGGGTGTTAGGTACTCCTCACTTAGGTCTATGGTGAAGCTTACATTGAGTGACGTGAAGTCCTTAGATCTATCGTAATTTAGGTCTATATATATGTCAGCGGTACTTAACGGTAACTTACTTGACGGTTCCTGATTAACCACATGTACGTAGCCCTCACCGTGAGGCTCCTCATAAGTGAATGAGGCATTAACGATTACTGGTGGCACTTCCTCCTTAAGCGCTTCCTTAGGTATGTTCATGGAGAAGTTCAGTATTTCTTCTTGCTCCTTGGTGTAGTAGCTTACCAACTTCATGACCTCTTTCTTAGCCGTACCTGTAGGTAGTGGTATGGTCATTGAGAACTCGATAATGGGTATCACGCTACCGTCAGCCTTAACGAGTAACGTAACGTTAAGTTTAGGGGGTATCGGTATTGCTGAAGGTATCGGTGGTGCTGGCGGTGTTGGTGGTGCCATGCCATACGCTGATAAACCACTAATGAGACTTAAGGCGATCAGTATGGTTATGCATATGGCTACATAGTCCCTTAACCTATACATATGCAATCACCTTCCTCTAGAACTTAAGCAGTGAGCCTTAAAAGGACTTATAGCACTCTCAGATAGAGAGTTGCTTATATGCTAAGTATTACTTAGGCACAATTAACTATTAATATGTGTGCCTTTCTAACAGTAGAGATAGGGTAAAATATATTATCATTGCACGTGAGCACTATATTGCGCTAGGGTGTTTTGGGTTTGTGGGGTCGTTACTTAGTCGTAACGACCCTTCTAACCCGCATCCTATTATCGTCATTAGCTATAGTAACTCAGCAACCTAAGCAAATAATACACTGGCTTAGTGTAATTAGCGGTAAAGACCGGAGGCATCCCTCGGTATTGTTAAGTACGGTGATTACTTATACATTGCTAGTTCTACGAAGGGCGTTAGTGCTGGTGATGCTGACGCCTTCATAGCTAAGTTTAGTGAGGAAGGTAAGTTTCTACTGTTCAAGACTATTAGTGGTTCAGCTGATGATGGGTCCATGAGCATTATAGCCTACGGTAATGGTGCATTCACCACCGGCGAGTCAAGCAGTTTAGGTACGGACTCGGCGGATGTCATTACAATATTCGTTACGGATGCCGTAAGTAAGTTATCGTAGGTTGCTGGTGAGAGACTTTTCCGATGAGGCGTAAATACAGTAATACCTGCAGTAGATGATTACATACCAGAGATCACTGAACTAGCGATAACACCAACGAAAGAAACACCTAGTGTAGAGACAGCAACACCTAAAGTTAATGACTATACTACTGAGGTAAGCCACTACCTAGGTAAGGAGGTAATCACAACACCAATACCTCCACCAACACTAACTATAACACCTACAATAACTACGCCACTAACCACTTCAACCACATCATCAATACCGCCTCCTAAAGCACCTATACATGTAAGTGACTGGGTTAGGTATGGGGGTAACATTCGAGACAGGTAAGCAGACATTAGTATGGTACGAAGTTACTTTCAAGGTTGCTGAGGTAACTGACGAGTACTTCGTAGTGCTCCCTAAAGATATTGAGGGAGGTTTGATTGGTGCTGCTCATGTTGAGAGACCAGTAAGTGAGGGTAGTGAGTATAAGATACTTAAGTAAAGGCAGAATGTGTAAACCCTGGGGCTACGGTTGCTGGATTATGGACTATCCCAGTCTACATATCACCTGACGGTGTTGTTAAGGGTGGTAAGGAAGGGTCAAGGTACTACTGTAAGTACCATAAGGAAACTGGCTGGATAATTAAGAGTGAGACTAGGTTTAAGATTGAGAAGTATGAGCAGGTAGTTAAGGCTCAGCTAGTGGATACTAATATACCTTTACTAAAGCCGTTCGCAACATCACCACCTAAACCAACAGCTCCAGGAGTTGGCTCTTCAGCGTTGGCTCGTGTACGTAATAATGGCTGACATAGTTGGTGCCGCTGTAATAATCATAATAGTCATATTGGTACTTAAAAAGAAGTAAGTATGCGTGGGTTAAAAACAAACCTAACGCTATATTTTTATTTTGAACTCACTAACCTCTTTATTCTCAACAACTAACTTTCCGTGACTTATTACGTACTTAGGTGCGTCTTGATACCATATGGCCTCATACACAGACTTAGCGTTAAGTACTACTAGGTTAGCTTCATTACCTTCCTTAAGCCCATACCTACTTAACCTCATGGCCTTAGCTGCGTTTACGGTCACCATGTCGTAGAGTATGTCCATGTCCTTAAGAGTGGTCATCCAGAGTAGGTGTGATGCTAAGAAAGCTACCTCAAGCATCTTATTCCTACCGTATGGGTAGTAAGCATCAGCTATGTCGTCTTGACCTAAAGCAACGTTTACCCCCGCATTAAGTAGGTCCTTAACCCTAACATGCAGTGGTCCTGTATGTGGGTCTGTGATTATGCTCATACCAGCCATCCTTAGGAGGCTAACTAACTTCCTAAAGTATGTCTCAGTATATAGTTGCATAGCCCTAGCGTGGCAAGCAGTTACCCTACCTACCCAACCCTCCTTAATCGTCTTTATAGCTAACATCTCCGTAGTCTTTAGGGTTGGGTCACCAGCATCATCAGTAAGCATCGCTATATCCTTATCGAATTCCTTAGCTATCTCAAACATGATGTCAATATGTTTCTTAGCGTCTTCCTCAGTAAGCTCTATCCACGGTATACCGCCAACTAAGTCAGCACCCATCTCTATAGCCTTCCTAACATACTCATCAGCCCCTGGATCCTTAATCACACCGTCCTGCGGGAATGCCACTACCTGAATATCTACTATGCCCTTAAGCTCATCCCTAACCCTCAATAACGCCTTAATACCTTCAAGCTTAGCTTTAGTGTCTGTATCTACGAAGGCCCTAATGTGTGTACATCCGTACTTAAGCCCTTCAAGAGCCGCTTTCTTAACGTTCTTATATATCCAGCTCTCATGGTATTTCTCCTTAACCTTGGAGGCAAGCTCTATAGCTATCATTGAAGCACCCATACCACTCTCATGGTAGTACTTAATAGCTTCCTCACCAATCATTAAGAACGTATATACTTTACACATATGTAGGTGTGGATTAACGAAGGACTCAGTAACTAAGGAGCCGTTAGCATCAAGCTCGATCTCACCCCTCCCCTTAATCTCCTTACCTATCTTAGCTATAGCGCCGTCACGAATAGCTATATCAACCAGGCGATCTAGGAACCTAACCTTAGCCTTACGGATAACTAAGTCATACTCCTCAACCATAGTTAGAACCCCACAATAAAGACTATCGGTACGAAGGGAAATAACGTTTTTACTTAAAACGCTAACATCATTAATGAAGTACCTTGATAACAAGGATAAACCTAGTTAAGCATGGTAATGTACCTAAAGAATTCATAGACTTAGTACTAAGTATTCTAAGGACTTTCTACACCGCAGTAGGGGCTAACATACCTTTAGTGGATCTACATGTCTACGAGACTGTCATCAGTAAGAGGACGTATATAGAGCTAGAGGGGTTGAGGCGTGGGGTTTCTGTATCAGGTGACTTCATTGTTCTTCATGAGGCTTGGAGCGGCATACCTAGGATTCACATATGTTATGAGGAACTTAAGGACATGGATTTAAGCCTTATAAAGGCGTTGATCATTCATGAAGCGGCACACAGCGTTCTTCATGGCTCAATAATTTACTACACCATCACGCCAAGCCTTGAGGTTATGGAGTTATTAGGTCGTGAGAAAGCCTTGGTAGCCACATACATTGTTTCAACGGCTGTTAAGGATTATGAGGTAACTAAGTTCCTAATTAGGCATGGATACCTACCTTACGTACTGATATATGTAGACTACGTAGTTAGTGAAGCTAGGAGCTTAAGTAACGACTTCTTAAGTAAGCTCCAGTTAATTAAGTTAGTAACCCCCTTAGTTGCTCTTAAGGAGGTCATAGGTGAGGACGTACTTAGGTACGTGAAGTTATTATCTGATTACGTAGGCGGTGAATTAGTTAATAAGGTTATTGAAGTACTTGATAACGTTTTAAGGAGTTATGGTACTCTTGATGAGTGGGTTAATGGTATTCTTAGGGAGCTTACTAAGTTAGGTATACTCCCTTAAGCTTACTAACGGAATTAGTCACGGGTTAAGGGTTTGGTTAAGTTAGTACTTCATGGGTTAAAATTACCTGAGGTACGCCCCGGTGATGACCTAGTAGGTCTTATCTTAGACTCCATTAAATCTCAAGGTTTAAGTATTGATGACGGCGACGTTCTTGTAGTAACTACTAAGGTTATTTCTAAGGCTATGGGGTTACTGTGTAAATTAGGTCAGATCACCCCATCACGTAAGGCAGTAATCATTGGTATGAGGGCCGGTGTTGATCCTAGATTTATTGAGTTACTTCTTAGGGAGTGCAATGACCTAATAATAGCTATACCTGTATATAAGTTAGTCTCCGAGGGGTTCATAAATATAGATGCTTTAAGTAAGGAGCATAGTAAAGCTATTGAGGTACTTAAGAAATCCCCTACAGTGTTCATAACAGTTAGGAATGGTGAGTTATGGAGTGATTGCGGTATAGATACGTCGAACCACCCAAGGGATATTTACTCAGTACCGCCAAGAGATCTTGATGAGGTGGCTAAGGAGATAAGTAATGAGGTGCTTAGAAGGGTCGGTAGGAGGGTTGCTGTGGTTCTATGTGATACTGAGTTATTCTTGACGGGTTCTATAGATGTCGCTAGAGGTTGCTATGGGTTACCACCAACGGCTAGAGGCTTTGGTTTAGAGGACCTATATGGTAAGCCTAAGTTCGGTGGTGCTGATGCGATACCTCACGAGGTATGTGCTGCTGCAGCGTTGATTATGGGTCAGAGGGATGAGGGTGTGCCTGCGGTACTCATTAAGGGTTTAAGGTATGAGTGGTTTGATGGCGGCCTCAAAACACTTAAGGTCATAGACATCAGTAAGGCTAAGAAGGCATTAGCAGAGATTATTAAGCATACGTTAAGGGTCTTAGGTGCTAGGGCATTAATTAAGTTAGTAATGCCTTAAGAGTAAAGCGTCTTTACCCTCTATAACTACATTTACTTGGGTATTATGGAGTGCTTTATTAAGTATCAAGGCTATGAGTCCTGCGGTCTAGATATTGACGGGCGTAAACCCTGTGATGCGGGTTTAAAGGTTGGTAAGGACGGATTAAGGAGGTTAATATATGATATAGTTCTTAGTAGGCCCGAGGATTACCTATCTATATATCAGAGTATGTGTAACCATAGGTGTTTAAAGTGTCATAGCTGGTACTTCACTCAAATACCTAAGGGGGATTGGTACAGGCCTGAGGACGTTCTTAAGGAGGTACTTACCTATAGAGAGCAAGTAACTGTCGTAGAGCCTAGGTATAGGGCTACCATGTGGCATGCATCAGACCTATGTGCTCACTGCGGCTCATGCCTAATTAGGGGTCACCCAGGACCTTTCTGCCCAATGAGGTTAAACCCGGATCAAATCCTTGAGTCACCGCAAGGCTTCGGCCCGGCTAGAAATATAGTCTCATTTACTGGCGGTGACCTATACTGCCAGCCAGCGTTCTACATTAAGGCGTTTAAGCTCATTAAGAGAGAGGCCCCGGATCTGTGGATTCATATAGAGACTAATGGTTATGGGTTAACACCTAAGAATTTAGAGCTTCTTTATGAGGCGGGTCTTGATTCTATATGGCTTGATATGAAGGCCTACTATGAGGGTACTTATAGGTGGTTATGCGGTACTACGAATAAGTGGGTTCTTGAGTTACCCCAAAGGATTAAGGATTTAGGCATAGTTCTTGAGGTAGTGCTACTCTACATTCCTAAGGTCGTTGAGGTAGATCAGATAAGATGTTTTGGTAGGTTAATAGCTAATGTTGATACGGATATACCAGTCATGCTACTAGCATTCTTCCCTCAATACCTAATGATGGATTATGAAAGCCCAACGTTAGAGCAGATGCTGAGGGCATATAGGGCGTTAAGGGAGGAGGGGTTAAGGAATGTTAGGTTAGGTAACGTAGGAGTCTTCTGCAGGACCGTCGAGTGCATAGGAAGGTTAATTAGTGAGTTAGGTAGGGATGCAGTAGCTCTTTAAACACTTTAACAACGCTATAGTTTTAGTACGTGTTTTACTTAATGATTTTGGTGACGAGATGTCTAAATTCGACATCATTATTAAGGGAGGGCTGGTTATTGATGGTTTAAGCCCTATACCTATTAGGACTGATTTAGGGATTAAGGGAGACACCGTAGTTAAGTTAGGTGACTTAAGCAGGTGTAGTGCTGAGATAAGCATAGACGCCAGAGGACGTATAGTAACCCCTGGATTCATTGATATACATAACCATAGTGATATATCTATATTTGTTGAGCCATCAGCAGAGAACTACGTACGTCAAGGAGTAACTACATTGGTAGTAGGTAACTGCGGTTCATCACCAGCACCACTTACGGAGCTCAATAAGGAACATATAGATGAGTTGATGTGGGGTGCTACATCTAAGGAGTTTAAGCCTTCTTGGGATTCATTTAGCTCTTACCTAGATGAGTTAAGTAAGTTAAGGAAGGCTGTCAATATAGCTGCCCTAGTGGGTCATGGGACCTTAAGGTCAGCTGTAGCTGGCTTTGATAATGTGAGGCTTGGTGATAGGGAGTTAAGGCTCATGAAGGAATTACTTACTGAGGCTATGGAGGCTGGAGCCTTTGGCCTTTCTGCCGGGCTTATATACGTGCCTAGTATGTTCGCTGATTATAGAGAGCTTATTGAGTTATGTAGGGTTGTTGCTAGGTATGGAGGTATTTTCGCTGTACACATGAGGGATGAGGGGAAGCACCTAATAGACTCCATTATGGAGTCCATATACGTAACTAAAGAGAGTGGTGTCTCCTTAGAGATTTCTCACTTAAAGGTTGTTGGCAGGGGTAACTGGGGTAAGGTAGCTATCGCTCTAGGAATTATTGAGGACTACGTATCCAGGGGGTTCAGCATTAGTGCTGATGCGTACCCATATACAGCATCATCAACATTCCTATCAACAGTACTACCTAAGAAGTTAAGGGAGGGCAGTACTAAGGCCTTAATTGAGAAGTTAAAGAGCATAGATATCAACGAGGTTAAGCGCCTAATAGAGGTTGAGGGACTTATGGGCAGTAGGAGAATTGAGTGGGATCAAATCATGATATCATACTCAAAAAACCATCCTGAATATGAGGGTAAGAAACTAACTGAACTTGCTGAAGAGCTTAAGGAGACCCCACTCGATGTCCTTATCGACTTACTAATAGATGATGAGGGGCTTACGGAGGCCGTGATATTCGGTATGAGTGAAGATGATGTATCTATGGTGATCTCCCACCCCTACGTAGCTGTAGCTAGTGACGGTCAGATACAGAGGTTTGGTGTTGGTAAGCCCCACCCAAGGAATTACGGTACCTTCCCAAGGGTCATAGCTAAGTACGTTAGGGAGATGAAGCTCCTAGATCTATCTGAAGCAGTAAGGAAGATGACTTCATTACCAGCACGTAAGTTAGGGCTCTGGGATAGAGGCTACATAGCCCCCGGAGCAAAAGCAGATATAGTGATATTTAACTACGATGTAATCAAGGATAAAGCAACCTATACAGACCCGCACCAATACCCTGTAGGTATCGATTACGTAATCATCAACGGCTCCATAGTGATTAGTAATGGGGAATTAACCAAGGAAAGACCGGGTAAGTTATTAAGAAGGTCTTAACTACTAAGGTAACTTAACCTCATATGTACATACCCCACCCTTGACGTGCTTAACCTCAATAATTAAGTAGGCATTGAGGACCCACCTAAAGATTAAAGTATTAACCTTACTTAAATTCTAATGTATATATGACTTCTTGCTCCTTATTAAAAATCATTTATTTTATCTTAATGTTTTTGTGTATGGGTGTTTACGTCACTAACTATTTAGAGTATCTTTCTTTGATTATTAGACCCATTCCTCTAGACCACAAGTCCTATGTTAGGGATATAAGCCCCCACACCTAAGGGTATAGAGAGAAGTTGGTTAAGTCCTTAGATATCTTCAAGGAATACCTAAGTAAGTTAGGAGGTACTTACCCAGATATTGAGGAGGTTTACTTACTTATTAAACATATGTCTAAGGAGCTAAACCTTAAGTTGATCCACATAACTAACTCGAGATGTGGACTACCTGTATATGGGTTAGTGCGCGGTGACGGAGTAGACTTACTGATAGTTTGCGGTGACCCTAACGAAGCGCCAGCTACGCTATCACTGATAGCACTCACAGATTATATCTCAAGAACAAGCGATATTGGCCTTATTTCCATACCTGTTCTCGACCCTTGCTCATATAGGTTTAACTTATGGGTTAAGTCCCCTGGAGACTTACTTAAGTACTTTCTATGGAGTTATAGACCACCAATGAGGTTATTCCCTGAATACGGCTTCCTTAACCCTCACCTACCTGAGTCTATTAGTGTTAGGGACTTAATTAATGAGTTAAGGCCTAAGGTATGTGTAGGGCTTCATACACAGCCATTCCCAGGCTCCTACATACTCTTAAGTGAGTCATCGGGAGGTATTGAGGAGGTATTTAGGTCTGTCTCTAAGGACTTAAACGTCCCTTACGTGGTTCTCGATAAGTTATTCGATATGTACCCCTCAATTAGTGATGGCTGTTACAGCATGGTAGAGCCGTTTAGGGATGGGATCGATTCCCTTTCTTTAGAGGCTTACTCAGTGCTTAATAGGGTATCTAGGTTCTCGATAATAGTTGATACAGCTAAATACACTAGTCATTACTCTATGGTTAAGGAGCCATGTAGTGAGGGTGTTAAGTACCTCGAGAGCTTAAGTAAGATACATCATAAGGTTGTTAAGCTACTTAAGAGGGCTGTAGGTGTCTTAAGTAAGTACCCATCACAACTCGGCGAGTTTTGGGAGTCATTTAGCGAGAGGTTCGACATTAGTGATGAGATACCTAAAGTTGATGAGAACACCCCATGCTATAGGTGGTGTTGGGAAATACTATACAATACGTTATGGCGTGACGCATCAATGACGTGTAAAGCCTTAAGACTACTCCTAATGCTTAAGGCACGAAAAATAGATATACCACCACAACTAACTAGAAACCTCATGAACATGGCTAAACTAAACTTAAGAATCTTAATCAGGTTAGGCAACGTAAGACATACAAAACCTGAAGAACACTTCCTAATCCATACAGCCGTAGTTAATGAGGTACTAAAGACCTACCTAAGTATAGAGTGCCCGGATGTCAACCGGATGCTCTGATTTATAGAGAAGAATGTTTTGGTGGACCGGCCGGGATTTGAACCCGGGACCTCCCGGATGCCAACCGGGCGCTCTTCCGAGCTGAGCTACCGGCCCACCCAACCAGTCATTACTTCTTAAGTAACGGAGAGTTAAAAGCTTTAAGGCTTTGTTTCTTACCTGGTTTTACCTGCGTACTTTAGCCTGCCTGGATGAAGTATATGGCTTAACAGCGTCGTAACCTCGGGCGGGAACCCGGCTTTCTTCATTTACAGTATTGTGAATGTACCTGTGACTAGCACGTTAGCTACGCTACTACCGCTTACCGCACCCATTAATGCATTACTTATGGTTGCCGACTTAGCAGGGCCTTCAAGCCCCTACCGAAAACTGGCTTAGTAGAGGGTTTCTGAAGTAGGAAGGCTGCAGCAACACCTATGATAATAACAACAACACCTATAATGGCAACTTTAGAGGCCCCAAACTCAAGAAACACATTCTCACGCGCAATAACCTTAGTTGCGTTATAAAATTTAAATCATGTTGATTTAAATAATGTGAACGATTTACAGGACATGAGAAATAGCCTCAGCTCCTGCGTGGCTCATCATTCATCAGTATTCAAGTCATTCATCACTGCCTGGGAATTATTTAAGGTTTAGAGGTAAATTAGTTATTGATGATGAAGTTATCCTAGAGTGACTTGTGATCGTGAAGAGCCGAGCTGACCCCTCATTACTCCCTCGTGTATGGCGTTGCTAAGGCTCTTGGGAACCTTCTCTTACCTATGAATATGGCTACTACCACTAAGGTCGTTATGTAGGGTATCATGTGGACTAAGTGATATGGGACTACCTCCTTAACACCTGGGGTTACTGAAACTGTTGCTGCTAAGCCCTCAGCAAATCCAAATATGAAGGCGAAGGCTAGTGAGAGTAGTGGTTCTAGACCTGAAGAGACTAAGCATGCTAGAGCTATGAAGCCTCTACCAGCGCTTATCTCCTTAACGATGCCTCCGAACCACGCTAAGGGCATGAAAGCGCCGCCAAGACCTGTTAATGCACCACCAAATGTACATGCGGCTATCCTAACTAGATCAACCCTAACACCAGCAACGTCGAGTGCTTCAGGCATCTCGCCAGCAGCCTTAATTATTAGTCCTAGAGGTGTCTTATGAAGTATTATATGCATTATTATAGCTATTAAGATAGCGAATATAGTCACACCGCTAATGTTCATGTACGGGGTTCTTATGGGGGGTACTAGGACCTGCCTAGGTGGTATGTGGATGCCCGGGAATGCCCATAGAACCATGAGTAAATACTGTATGAGTCCTAGGGCGAATATGTTTAAGCCCGTACCAGCAACTATCTGGTTGGCTCTAGCGTAAACGCTCATGATACCAAATACGAAGCCTATTACAGCACCTATGAAAGTCCCGAATAAGAGACCTATAACCCCGGGCGATAACATCGTAACTAATGGTCTCCATGCAGGTGACTTAGCAGCCTCTAAAGCAACCTCAGCACCGTAAACACCAGCTAATGCCGTTATTAGGAATATACCTTCAAGACCTATATTGACTATACCTGCCCTCTCATTAATACTTTCACCTATAGCTGCGAGGGCTAGAGGGGTCATGGCTAAGAGGCCTGTCTCTATAAGGGCTAAGGGGTTAAAGCCTAGTAATGATAGTATGTAGAGTAGTATGACTAGACCTAGGAGAGAGAATATGTAGCCCTTGTACTTAATTATGAAGTTTATTACTGGGTGAGGCATATTAGGTCACCTTCCACTTCTTTAGACGGAGTCTGATTAAAGTAACTACTTCAGGTACTGAGAGGGCTATGATTATGAGGCCGCTAATGGCCCCTATAAGCTCTGAACAAACACCTGCCTCGTACTCCATGTACCTACCACCGTGCTGTAAGGCACCATAGAATATAGCCGCTAAAATCACGCCTATGGGGTTGTTTCTACCTATTAAGGCGACACCTATACCAGCGAACCCTAGACCTACTACGTTACCTAAGGTACCGTAGAGTGCCCAGGCGGGTGGTCTACCTATAATCTGTAAGCCACCAGCTAATCCTGCTGCTAACCCACCGATTAGGAAGCTTAGAAATATGACTTTCTTGGGGTTAACACCTGCATACTGAGCTGCTGTTGGGTTGGCTCCAAGGAGTCTTAGCTCGAAACCTATCTTAGTTAGTGATAGAAATAGATACACGACTAAACAGAAGGCTATAGCCACATATATAGCTCCAGTAAGCGTTGATCCCTTAAGAAGCACGCCGAATCTGGCTGTTTCAGCTACTGGTATTGTTCTTTCAGACCTATTGGGGTCCACCAAGACATGTAGTGCTAAGTACATAACGAACCAGTAAGCGATCCAGTTAAACATTATTGTTGAGATAACCTCATGAACACCCCTATATATCTTTAGTAATGCTGGACCTATAGACCATAGAGCACCGAAGAGCATGGCTCCTAAAACAGCTATAGCTACGTGGATTCCGTGAGGTAATGATAGTAACCCCCCGAAAACTACAGCGCCTATAGCCCCAAGGTATACCTGCCCCTCAGCACCTATGTTGAAGAGACCTGCCTTAACACCTATGGCGAATGTAAGCCCAGTAAGCATTAGCGGTATGGAGAAGGCTAACGTTTCAGCAACCTCAGTTATGTCGCCGAACGCGCCGCGGAATAAAGCCTTATAGGCGAGAATAGGGTCGTAACCGTATATGACCATCAATAAAGCTCCGAAACCTAAGCCAATACCCATAGCCAGGAGTGAAAGCCCTACCTCCCTTAAAGCGTACTTAAGTCGGGGCCACATACCCATAAATCCCTTTAAACACTAAGCTATCCTCGAGGTAAACCTAATAAACTTTATCCCTAAGTAAATAACCTAATTAGAACTGATTTTCTAGATAGCATTAAATTTTTTAGTTTAAAGTAATTTTAGTTATGGATGTGTAAGTATGGAAGATAAGAGACCGTTTATTGAGATGAGGAACATAGTTAAGGTATACCCCGACGGTACTGTAGCCCTTAGAGGGGTTAATTTCTATCTATATAGGGGTGAGGTCGTAGGTCTTCTAGGGGAGAATGGTGCTGGTAAAACAACCCTTATGAAGATACTGTCAGGTCTTTTACAACCAACTTATGGAGCTATATATTATGAGGGGCGCAAGGTTAAATTCAAGAATCCATCAGATGCCTTAGCCTTAGGTATTGGCATGGTTCATCAGCATTTCACTTTAGTACCCCCATTCACGGCCTTAGAAAACATACTTTTAGGGCTTAAGGATGTTAAAGGCCTTAAGTTAAGCTCATTATCACTTCTCGATATTGAGAAGCTTAAGAAGAAGCTAGAAGAGTTTATGGAGGAGACAGGTCTTAAGGTGCCTTTAGACGTACCTATAGAGTTCTTACCGTTAGGTCTTAGGCAGCGTACTGAGATCATTAAGGTCTTGATTAGGGGCGTTAATGTACTCATACTTGATGAGCCAACAACTTTCTTAACACCTATGGAGGTTGAGGAGCTATTTAAGACGCTTAAGAGGCTTAAGGAGCTAGGCAAGACCGTAGTCTTCATTACCCATAAGATTAGGGAGGCTCTAGCGGTCACTGATAGAATAGTGGTTCTTAGGAATGGTAAGGTTGTTGGTGAGGTACCTACTAATGAAGCAACACCTGAGAAGCTTGCCGTCATGATGGTAGGTAAGGAGATGAAGCTTGATGTGTTAATGAGGGGTAAAAAGAAGCCTTTAGAAAAGCCTGTACTAGTAGTTAAGGACTTATGGGTTAAGAATGACTTAGGTGTTATGGACGTTAAGGGAGTTAGCTTCGAAGTTTACCCTGGAGAGATCTTCGGTATTGCAGGTGTTGAGGGTAATGGGCAGGACAGTCTTATTGAGGCTATCACGGGCTTAAGGAAGGTTGAGAAAGGTAAGATCTACATTAATGGTGTTGACGTCACTAATAAAGGACCTATAGACTTCTATAAGTTAGGCGTATCGCACATACCCGCTGATAGAGAGAGGTATGGGTTAGTACTTGAGTTCACCGTAATGGAGAATAGCGTAATTAGTAGGCAGTGGGAGCCCTCATTTACTAAGGGTGGTAGGCTTGATTGGAGGAGGGTTAGGGAGTTCGCTAAGAGCGTCGTCAAGAGGTTTAACGTGATAACAGCAAGTATAGACTTACCTGCAAGGACATTAAGCGGTGGTAATAGGCAGAGGCTCCTCGTTGGTAGGGAATTAAGTAAGGCACCGAGCCTAATAGTAGCGGCCCACCCAACCAGAGGTTTGGATATAGCATCAACAATGTACATCAGAGAACTCCTAGCCAAGATGAGGGATGAAGGAAAGGCAGTACTACTAGTATCGGCAGACCTTGACGAGGTCCTGCAATTAAGTGACAGAATAGCCGTAATGTATGAAGGGCAGTTCTTAGGTGTTGGTAAAATAGATGAGTTTACTAGAGAGGAAATAGGGCTGATGATGGGAGGTGTTAGAGTTAAGAAGTAAATAGTAAATATAAATATAAATATTAGGTATTTAAGATTAAGTCGACGTTTAGAGTCTCTTGGAAAAATATTCAATATACTTACCTAAACTTCTCTTTGTTACTTTATTTTCATACGCATGGGCTACTGGAAATAGTTAATTGACTTATTCATTATAAGATAAAGTTTATTAGCTATTCATGAAAGTTAATTGTTTGAGGGGTGAGTAGCTTGAAGTTATTGAAGGGTATTTCACAAACGGCCTTAATAGCGATAATGATTGTTCTTCTAATAATCGTCGGCATCGGCGCTTACTATGCGGGCTACAACGCTGGTGCCGGCGCTATTCAGACAGTAACAACCACAGTTACCCAGCTTTCAACGGTTACTCAGACAGTTACTCAGACCGTAACTGCTACTGTATCCCCATCACCATCACCAACAACACCATCTCCAACATCACCATCACCCACAGTACCTCCAGGCAAGAAGTACAAGATAGCTGTAGTATCAGACATCGGTGGTAGAGGTGACCTAAGCTTTAACGACATGGCCTTCAAGGGAGCTGATGAGGCCGCTAAGGACTTCGGTGTTGAAGTAGTTGAGTTGATTAGTAAGACCGAAGCTGACTACTTACCAAACTTAAGGGCTGCTGCTAAAGACCCTGACGTAATCTTAGTTGTCGGTGTTGGCTTCCTACTAAGTGAGGCTTTACTTGAGGTCGCTCAGGAGTATCCAGATAAGAACTTCGCCGGTATCGACACCTACACTCAAGCGTTAGCTAAGGAGAAGTTAGGTCACATACTACCAAACATGTTAGACATTAAGTTCGAGGAGCATAAGGGTAGTGCCTTAGTAGGTGCTCTAGGTTGCTTACTGGTTGCTTATTATAATGAGAAGGGTTATAACTTTAAGTACATAGGTGCTGTTTTAGGTATTGAGATACCTGTCCTATGGAAGTTCGAGATAGGCTATAAGTGGGGCTGCGACTGGGCCCTTAAGTGGTATGAGAAGAAGTTCGGTAAGAAGGCCCCAATAATCGGTGAGGACTCCATATACGGTAGCGGCCCGAACTGGAAAGACGGTATGTACTGCCCGAAGGAGGGTGAGTGCTACTATAAGAACCGTGTGCTATGGACATACACAGGTACCTTCAGCGATATCACTAAGGGTTATGAGGCAGCTAAGCCAATGTATGAGAAAGGCGCTATCGCTGTATATAACATTGCTGGCCCACTAGGTTTAGGTATTAACCAGGCAGTTAAGGAGATTGCTGAGGCTAAGGGCCTCGAGATGGGCCCACCATTCTGGATTGGTGTTGACGCTGACCAAGACTGGATTAATCCAGGCTTTGTGATTGCCAGCATGATGAAGAGGGTCGATAAGGGTGTCTACTATGCGACGCAGCTAGTCTTGTTAGGTAAGTTCAGGGAAGTTGTTCAGAAGTACGATGGTGTTCTAACTCTAGGTATCGGTACAGTCATTGAGGGCATACCGATGGAGGGTATATCAGTAAGCACTCTCAAGGATCTAGATGAGTTCATCGAGATGGGCATTAAGGCTGAGGAGTTAACAGGTAAGCCAGTACTACCAATGCCACCAGAGGAGATTAAGAAGAGAGTTAAGGCTATGAGGGAGTCAGTAGCTGACTGGGTATGGGAAGCTGTTAAAGAGCTTGAAGAGTTAATTAGGAAGGGTGAAGTACAAGTACCATGTCCAATGACTGAAGAAGAGGTCAAGTACTGGAGAGAGCTCCTAGGCTAAACAATTTTCCTTAAACAAAAGTTTTTCTCAAATAAAAACTAAGTTTTTCTCCTTCTAACATAACGGATTATTCCCCTCAGAAATATTTATTCTTGGGCTATAAGCATGGATTACCTAATAACTAGTGAGGAGTTAAGGAGGCTTAGGGAGGCTGCTGGATTAAGTCAGAGGGAATTAGCTAGGTTAGCTGGTGTTAGCCAGTCATTAATAGCTAGGATAGAGAAGGGGACCGTTAACCCCAGACTAAGTACGCTAAATAAAATCATAGCTGCCCTAAATAAGGCATTGAACGTAACCCATACAGCCGAGAAAATAATGACCTCACCGGTAATTACAGTAACCCCAGACACGCCATTAAGGACCATAATAGATATCATGGATAAGAAAGGGATCTCACAGATACCCGTAGTCAACGAAGGCAGGGTCGTAGGTACAGTGTTTGAGTCATCAATACTTAAGACAATCGGCTTAAGGAAGGACATAACTCAATTAAGAGCTAGAGACGTTATGGAAGATCCGCTGCCGATGGTACCACCGTCAGCTAATATAAACATAATCAAGACACTACTCCTAGTATCACCAGCAGTACTGGTCGTTGATAAGGACGGTGTTAGGGGGATAATAACAAAGATAGACTTAATTAAATACTTAACCATAAGACCATAAAACTTCCTATCGAGAATAGAGATTTATGTTCACCATGACTACACACAAGTATTACTGACACCTCCAAACTAGTCACCAAGGAATTACCAACAACAATCATGGGGGGAGGTCTTCACACTCAAATACACCCCTTAAATAGGGGCCCCCACCCCTCTACTTCCTGTGGAGAATAGAGAGAAGATGTACTCTGGGGTAGTTTTTGTATAAAGTATTTTATGAATTTCTTTAAATGTTTTGACTATCGAGTATGTTCTTTAAGAGCATGTAGAATTATTTAAAAGACTTTCTGCCCATGAATCTATCAGCTAATGTAATAGTTTCCTTAATGATTCTTTCAATTCATTATCTCTGAGTTGCCTAGGTCTTACTGTGTGAGACTCCGTGTCTTACGCTGTGCTCCACAGGAAGTAGAGGGGGGCGGGGGTCCTTTGGATGGCTAATTCTCTTTTGGGTATTTATGTATATGGTTTTACCTAGCACTTAATAAAGCTGATGGCAGGTTATCTCGACAGGAAGTGCCTATCTAATGAAGTTAGGTATCGGTTTAACGAAACTACAGGGCTTCTCCTTACCATACCTCTTAAGGGGCTTCTGTAAATGCTTCTGTGCTCTAGCTGGTGGTACGTAGATCCCTGGCTTTATATCTCTCTTGACCACTTGAGGCACCTTACTTAATTCTTTACTTCTAAACCCGCACTTAACGCACTTAAATCCCTTGCCTTTACCCGCTGATTTCAGTGTAGCACCACATTTAGGGCATTTAGGGTTCTTTAAAATAACTAACTCACCCACCTTAACTACCTCAAGTAGTTCAGCGTGAAGCGTTAATTCACCGTCATCCCACAACTTAACGGAGCCTCCAACAACAACCTCATCACCAATGATCAACCCCCTTGCAACCTTATTCACATGACCTAACTCCTTAAAGAAACATATACGTAAAGTACCGGTTCCATCATTAACTTGCATGAAGACATCACCACCCTTAACAACCTTGGGTGCCTCAACTACCCTACCTCTAACCAGTGCCGTCATGTAGGGTCTTAATGAGCTTATAGACCTCCTTATAAGGTGGGCGTTAGTCCCCTGATTAGTCCTGAAAATAACCCAACCCAGTATTTCCTCACCACACTTAATGATCTCAATAGCCCTTAGCAACTCTTCGGGATTATCGCCTCTAATACCAAAGAGTACCGGATCAAAACCTCTTGGGGTAATGAGTACCTTACTAACCTCGTAGTCGTAGTTGTTGAACGTATGTCTTAGCTCCTTATCAAGCCTAATAACTGAGTTAGGGTCTATAGATCTTCTCTTAAAGTAGTTACGTGGGTCTCTATATGTGAGTAGCTCATAAGTACAGTCCTCATCTACTAAGGCACCTATAGATGCTGTAGCGCCTATGATTCCATGCCCATCAACAAGAATCTCAATACCTAACTTATTGGCTAACCTCTTAACAACATCTATGGTAACTATATCGGTTAGAGCCTTCCTATATAGCCATCTTAACTCACTAGCTACATTACCTAAGTAGATCACAATGCCTGGGTCCCTACCCGATCCCTCACTAAAATTACTCACGTACTTCCGATAGGTACTAAGGATAATCTCCTTAAGTCTGCATAGGAGTTCATGAGGTAAATCAAGCCTAATTACTGTAGCTCCATTACCTCTAGTTTTCCATGGTATCGACGGGTTAAGCCTAACTAGGTTTGGGTAGTCTATTAAGTTACCTAACCACCCTTTCTTACCTAGCTCTTTAAGGATTAAGTATGTAAGGTGGGTTGTGCAACCATATAAAGAAGTGTCTACGTTATCTAGCCCTATATGTACTTGAACTATGTAAAAACCCCTTATCTCTTAAATGACCTGCCTTCAACAACAATCATTGTTAGTGTTGACCTTACCTTAGGAAGCTTCCTAATTCTGTTTGATACTATCTCCCTTAACTTCTCTGTTGAGGGGGCTACGACCTTAACTACTATATCATAAACTCCATAAACTATGTATGCCTCACTAACACCCTCTATGGTTCTTAACGTTGCGAGCACCTCTTCTTCAGCACCTATATCTGTGTTAATTAATACGATTGCTTCACGCATGTCGCATACCATTTACCTATATAAGTAGGGTTTTTTATACTTTACATTAGGTTAACTACTTGACACGGATTTACGTACTCCATTACCGTCAGGATGACCCTAAGAAATGCACAGCATTAAAGATGGTTAGGTTTAGGGTTGCTAGGTTAATATACTCACTTAGAGGCATGCCTAAGAAAGCTGTGGTCCTTAACCCATTTGGGACTAAGGTACTCACACCTTTAGATAGGGATTTAATACTGAAGTATGGCTTAGTAGTCATTGATGTTTCCTGGAAAGAGGGTTTAAGTATTCTTAGGAGGATTAAGGAGCGTAACTGTAGGGTCCTACCGTTATTGATAGCCGCTAATCCAACAAATTATGGTAAGCCAACAAAGTTGAGCAGTGCTGAGGCAGTAATGGCAGCACTATATATAATCGGCGAGATTGATGAGGCCATGAGAATAGCATCACTATTTAAGTGGGGTGAAGTATTCATAAAGCTTAACTACGAGCTCTTAGAGGCCTATAGAAAGTCTAAGACATACGAGGAGGTACTTGAGATACAGAGGGAGTTCTTACGTAGGTCGTTAGAAGGGCAGGGCCGGAGCCGGCTTTAGCCCGTCTTCTGTACTTCGGCGGTATTTGACTAGGCGGCCTACCCGCACCTCACGTGGCCTTCATCGGTGCTACTTGGCCTTACTCCCCAGGGGTCGGCCGTTTCAACGCACCCACCAACATAATCAGCGGGTTACTGGCCGTCCGTTGCCGGACGGCCCTCACCGCATCATCTACATCTGTTGGTGGGCGTGCCGTTTCTGTGCCGTTGCCACGGGTTCCCCCGTACCCCTTTCGGGGTCCTGGTGCCACGGGGAGGACGGAGCTTCCTCAGGGGGTTAGCATCCCCCGTAACCGCCAGCCGGCTCCGGCCCCTGTTACCTACATTGTTTCAAAGCTTATTTACTCTCCCTTAATTTACTCATATTTATTCCCTACTTAGGACTTATTTCTAATTCCCCATTTAGAACGTATATAAGTAGTCATTAAGACAGGTTTAAGCGTGCTTATACATTGTTCAAACAGTTTTTTGCTTGATGCGATTATGTTTATAGTTTTTAAACCTTGCCTGCTAATGTATAGATGGTTGGTATTTGTGTTATTCACATCTCGTAAGGTTGTTGAAATAAGATTCCATGGTAGGGGAGGCCAAGGTGCTGTAACGGCTGCCAATGTCCTTGTTGGTGCTGCTTTAAGAGATAATCTATGGGGTTTAGCAATACCGTTTTTTGGTGCTGAGAGAAGGGGTGCTCCAGTACTTGCCTTCGCCAGAATAGGTAAGAGTAGGGAAGTCATTAGGATTAGGTCAGCTATTAAGGAACCTGACATAGTAGTTGTTCTAGACCCTAAACTACCTAAGTTGGTCAACGTGTTTACCGGCCTTAAGAAGGGTGGTTACTTCATCATAAACTCAAGTAAGGATGTTGAGGTTCCTGAAGGTATTAAGGGATTTAGGGTTGATGCTAATAAGATAGCTATGGATTTAGGGCTTGTATTGGCTGGGTGGCCCTTAGTCAATACCGCAATGCTTGGAGCCTTAAGTAAAGTTACGGGACTTGTTTCCCTAGACTCCATAGTTGATGAAGTATTGTCTAGGTTGAGTGGTAAGGTAGCTGAATTAAATGCTGAAGCAGTTAAAAGGGCTTATAATGAGGTGACCCCCATTGGCTAAGCCAGAAATGATCTTACCACTCTCATACCCAGCGCCAGCCGCTGCAGGTAAGACAGGTACATGGAGAGTTAAGAGGCCTGTCGTTGATCATAAGAAATGTGTTAAGTGTAGGATGTGCTGGCTTCATTGCCCTGATGGCGTTATAGGGATTAATGAGGAGGGGCCTGAGTTCGTAACGATAGACTATGAGTACTGTAAGGGTTGTGGTATATGTGAACGTGTATGTCCTGTTAAAGCAATAAAAATGGTTCCTGAGGTGTGATCATGCCTCTCAAGATATTAACTGGTAATTACGCGGTTGCTGAAGCAGTTAAGTTAGCTAGGGTTAAGGTAATTGCTGCTTACCCAATAACACCTCAAACAACAATTGTTGAGAAGCTTGATGAGATGATTGAGAAGGGTGAGCTTGATGCGGTCATGATCAGGGTTGAATCTGAGCACTCGGCCTTAGCCGCCACATATGGCGCCGCATCAGGCGGTGTTAGGGCTTTCACAGCGACATCAAGTCATGGGTTACTCTATATGCATGAAGTGGTTTGGTGGGTTGCTGGTAGTAGGATACCTGTGGTTATGGCCATAGTAACCAGGGCTATAGGTCCCCCATGGAACATATGGTCAGAACACAGTGACATAATGGCTCAAAGAGATACTGGTTGGTTAATATGTATGGCCGAGAACAATCAAGAGGCCCTAGACTTAACGCTACAGTTATTTAAGATAACTGAGGATGAGAGGGTATTCCTACCGGGTATGGTCGGTCTTGATGGCTTCATACTAAGCCATACCGCGGAGCCTGTTGATGTACCTGACCAGAAGGTTATCGATGGGTGGCTACCGCCTAGGAATCAGCCTTATGTTTATGAACCAGGCAAGGTATTCAATATGGGTAACTTACCAGCAAGTACTAAGGATAATGCGTTAATGAGGTATGATATTCAGAGAGCTATGGAGAAGGCTAAGCAGGTCATTAAGGAGGTTGATGAGGAGTACGGTAAGATAACGGGTAGAAAGTATGGTGGTCTCATTGAGTGCTACAGGTGTGAAGACGCTAAGTACTTTGTGATAGGTATGGGTGCTTGGTGTGGTGACATGAAGGAGGCTGTAGATACTTTAAGAGGTGAGGGTTACCCAGTAGGCTTACTAAGGCTTAGATTCGTTAGACCATTCCCAAGGGAAGACCTAAATACGTACCTAAGGAGCTGTAAGGGCGTAGTGGTATTCGATAAATCAGTATCCTTCGGGTCTGCAGGTCCTCTATACCTAGATGTGATTACACACACATATATCGATGGGATTAAGGGTATGCAAGTAAAGAACTACATAGCCGGTATTGCTGGTATGGATGTTAGCTACAAGGACTTCACTAAGCTAATTAAATCAGTGGTAAACGAGGTTGAGGAGAAAGGGTTTATTGAGAGAAAGGTTGAGTGGTTCCTTGGGTGAGACCATGCCCATAAGAATTCAGGACTTACCTAAGAAGAAGTATGTAATGCCTGGTAACGCTGCGTGTCCTGGATGCCCACTAAACCTTGGGTTAAGGTATTTAGGTATGGCTATAGGTGATGAAGCCATCCTAGTAATACCTGCAGGGTGCACTACAGTCGTTCAAGGGCTTATGCCTAAGTCAGGTATCAACATGCCCATACTTAACGTCGTATTTGCATCAGCACCAGCAACAGCTGCAGGATTAGCTACTGCCCTAGCGTTGAGAGGTAAGAAGGCCGTTATTGTTTCATGGGCAGGTGATGGTGGTACAGGGGATATAGGGTTTGCTACATTAAGTGGTGCTGCTGAGAGAAACGATAATATAATCCACATATGTGCTGATAATGAGGCGTACATGAATACAGGCATTCAGAGGAGCTCATTAACCCCTTATGGCGCTTGGACAACAACTACGGTTACGGGTAAGAGGGAGTTTAAGAAGGACTTACCACTCATTATGTTAATGCATAGGGTTCCCTACGTAGCGACGGCAAGCATAGCTTACCCACTAGACTTCATAGAGAAGGTTAGGAAGGCGGTATCCATGAAAGGCTTTAAGTATATACATCTACATGCGCCATGCCCAGTAGGTTGGAGATTTGAACCATCAAGAACCGTAGAGATAGCTAAGTTAGCTGTAGAGACAGGTATGTGGATACTCTTTGAGGCTGTTAATGGTAAATTAAGGATAAGCCCACCAAGTCAGCCATTTAAAGATAAGAAGAGAAGGAAGCCAGTAGCTGAATACTTAAGAGCACAAGGAAGGTTCGCTCACTTAACTGATGAGGACATCAAGAGACTTGAGATGTATGTTGATGAGGTATGGGAACTATATAAGAAGTTAGAGTCTCTCTAACCTCCAGGTAGTCTCAGCAGGAAGTTCATCAATATAACGACTCCTATGAACATAAATGAGACTATAATAACCATTTTAGGGCTTATAACGAAAGGCGCTTCAGTCTCCTCAAAGAACCTAACTAAGCCTGCGGCAGCCATAGGGCCTCCGGCTTCCCTCCTTCTTCTCCTTCTCCTTGATGACATACTAAGCCCCTAAGTAGAAAATCTATTTTTTAATTTTAAGCTTAACTCCTTATTTGGTGGGTTCATGAAGATTAAGGAAGCTCAAGAGTTAATTAGGGAGGAGTTTTATGAGACAGACTCCAAGAGGGGTCTATACCCTACGTTTACGTGGTTTGTTGAGGAGGTTGGCGAGTTAGCTGAGGCTTTACTTAGTGGTAAGAAGGAACTCATTGAGGATGAGGTTGCTGATGTCTTTGCGTGGTTACTCTCCATAGCTAACTTACTAGATATAAATGTTGAGGAGGTCTTTAAGAAGAAATATGTTGACGGTAAGTATAAGCGTCACTCACCCCTGTAAAGTATTATGAAGTAATTGCCTGTGAGTAAAGCAGCAACAACTATTGAGGCAGCAATAAGTATGCCGACCACATTAGCTATAACCGCCTTCCTATACTCAAGATTCAGAATGTAGGCGGCTAAGGAACCTGTCCAAGCACCGGTGAAAGGTAATGGTACCCCAACAAATAGTGCTAAACCAATATAACCCCATCTACCAACGTACCTACCAGCTCTTTCCTTAACACGTAATATGTACTTTACATAGAGCCTCTTAATAAAGTCCATTAAGGAGTTACTGCCTGAGTAATTAAGTATGTACTTCTCAAGTATTAAGAGTATGTATATCGCTATGAAAGGGACTATTAAGTTGCTAGCTACGGAGATAGCCGTCAGTACTGCAAAATCAAGTGATGCACCTCCAGATAGTATGAACGCTGTTATTATGGCTATCCTACATTCAGTAAGTGGTGATATACCTAATAAGAAAGCTAGTAATGCATGCTCAATCTGCAACAGCGAACCCTAGACTTACCTCTTCTTAATAGCCTCAATAATCTTCAGCGCCTTATCAAGCCTATCTTCAATTATGTTCCCAGTAACAATGATGTTAGCACCACTCTCACATATCTTTAGCGCTACCTCAGACTCCCTAATACCACCACCAACTATTACGTAAGCATTTTCTAGACTCCTAGATACAGCACTAACGACCTTAGGAGGTACAGGTCTTGGGCTACCTGAACCTGCCTCGAGATATACGTATCTCATACCTAAGAACTCAGCAGCTAATGCGTAAGCAATAGCTAATTCAGGCTTCTCGAAAGGTATAGGTCTGGCTCTACCTACGTAACCAGCAGCACCTCCGTAACCTATTATTAGGTAAGCGGTCGGTAGTGCCTCAAGTCCATACCTCTTAACTATTGGTGCGCCTAATACCTGAGCACCTATTATGAAGTATGGGTCATCAGAATTTAGTAATGACATGAAGAATATGGCGTCAGCGAATCTAGAGATGCCGGAGACGTTCCCTGGGAAGAGTATTGAGGGCATGTCGAACTCATCAACTAACTTAACTATCTCATCAACATCACTTTCAGAAACTCCTAAGCTACCACCTATTAAGAAAGCATCAGTACCTGCCTCCTTAAGTGCCTTAATAACCCTCCTTAAACTACCTAAGGAACCTGCTTTTGCAGGGTCGATAAGTGAGAAATGAAGAACTTCGCCGGCCCTTACTTTCCTAGCTATGTAGCTACTAACCTTCCCTCTCCATCTCAACTCTTCTCTCCTCTTCCTCCTCTTCCTCATCACCGTAAGTTACTTCAATAGCACCCTCAGAGAATAGGTCAAGGAACTTGGCGTAGACATCGACCTCCTGATATATCTTAGGCACGTTATCGAGCTTAGCCCTTAACCTACATGAAGGGTTGCTACATGCTATGAAGGCCATGTTAGTGTCCCTATCAATGCGTATGGATATCGATACCGCTCCGCAGGCAGGGCATTGAAATGTCTTTGGTAATTTCTTAACTACTTTACGCCTAACCTTATACGTCTTCCTTCTCCTCCTTCCCATACACACACCCTACTGAGTTAGTAGTTCTTTTCAGTAATATAGGTAGCGTGACTACTGCCTAAAGCTTCCTTAAGAAAAGTAATTTCCTTAAGTGAGGACTGAAGTTCTTATGAAGTATTTCATTAATTATTACGTTAAGTTCTTCGAGACAATCTATATGGAGGGTTACGTAAGCACCTCTCTTAACGGCTAACCTCTGAGCTAGTAAGTGGTAGCATGACTGTTTCGTGCCCCTAAGTAATACGTTAAACTGGAAGTCAGGACAGCTACAGAATACGCACGGCACTATTATATAGTCATGGTTCTTACCCCTAAAAAACCATAACTCCTTATCACCGTACGTAATCTTAATTAGTCTCCTCTCAAATATAGCGTCACGTACCTTCTCATGATACCTAATCAATGACTCATCAACCTTTTCACAAGCACTAGCTAGCTCCCTAAACCTCCCTAACCAACTCTCACGGGTACTAGACAGCCAACCCACCTCTATATGGATAATACGTTAAGTAAAGTAATGAAGGTTAGGTAATGCCGCCTTTAGTGATTATGGAGACCCTACCATCCTTAAACCCGACCACCAAAACATCAACAAAACCAACGAAAATGCCTGTCTCAACAACCCCAGGAATATTTTTGAGAGTTTCATGAAGTTTTAATGGGTTATCTATAGATCCTGTAAAGACGTTTATTAAGAATCCGTAGTTATCACTTATTTCAAGACCATCTTTATTGCATGACATTCTAACTTCATACTTAAACCCTAACCTCCTTAACTCCTTAATCACTAAGTTTAAGGCGTAGGGGACTACCTCTATAGGTACTGGCTTAGTAGTACCTAACTTACTAACTAACTTCTCTTCAGTAATTATGAATATCCTTAACTTAGATAGTGAAGCAAGTACCTTCTCCCTAGTTAATGCACCACCCCTACCCTTAATCATATTTAAATCCTTATCAACCTCATCAGCGCTGTCGATGTAGATATCAACCTCCCTACCCATACCTGTTTCGTAATTCCTTAAACCTAGCTCATTGAGTTTTAATGATGTGTCGTATGAGGCAGTAACTATGTTTTTAACCCTTAAACCCTCCTTAATCATCTCCTCTAGAAAGAGCTTAACAGTGGATCCGCAACCTACACCTAAAACCTCTATCGGTTCGTACCTCCTTAGGAACTTGATAGTCTCCTTAACAGCTAGTGACTTATGCTTCATAACGCAACCAAGAAATTATGGGAATCACTCTAATTTTAATCTTAGTGTCATACCTAACTCGTTCTCTAACCTCCTTAACCTCCTAATCTTCTTCTTGACATTACTTGCATACTCCCTAGGGACCGTTATCACTACCTCATTACCACTAATAGTTACTTGCGCGTATGGCATGGTTCTCTCAATTAACTTCCTAATCTTATTCTCTACTGTCTGCATCCTTAATGTCCTAACCGGGACTATCATTGTCTGCTCACCGAATGTATATATCTCATACTCTAACTCACCAGTAAGGAAGTCCCTAACTTCGACTACAGGCCTGCTTAGTTCTGCCTCCCTAAGCCCTGTAGGTAGTTTAACGGTCATCTCTAGGGTATAGACCTTACTTACCTGGCCCCTATCTATGAATATTACTGTATCTATAATGCTAGGTACCTCACCTAGGTCAACCCTCCTTAAGAACCTCTGTATAGCGTCTATTGGTGTCGTTGCGTGAACAACCCCTATCATACCTATGCCGGCAAGCCTTAGATCGACATATAGCTTAAAGTCCTCATCATTCCTTAACTCATCAAAAACCGTATAGTCAGGCCTACTTAATAGCAGTATGTCGTGGAGCTCCTCAGGTGATGCGTAGACCTTAGAGTACTGGGTTGCTTCCGGAGGTAAGTACATGTCTCTAGGTGATTCTATAGTCTTAATGACCTTACCCTTCCTCAAGTAGTACTCAGCAAGTGCTTGGGCGAACGTTGTCTTACCCATGCCTGGAGCTCCAGCAATTAATATGCCTTCAGCCCTCTCTTCAAGCCTTCTAAGTAGCTTTGGTGGTAGGTTATACTCCTCTAACCTAGGTCTAGCTAATGGTCTTACAGCAGTTATTTCCCAACCATCACTCATCGGTGGCTTAGTTATTATGATCCTATACTTACCTAGCTGGACTATCGTCGAGCCAGCCCTATCTATCTCTATAAAGCCATTGCCCATCCTAGCAGCCTCAAGAACCTCATTAGCGATGGCCTCAAGCTCCTCCCTAGTAAGCTCCCTATCACCTATTACCTCAATCCTCCAATCACCGGGCCTCCCTTTCTTAGCCCTAGGTAACGTACCCTCCTTTAGATGTACACTCATGGTTTCGCTATCGAAGAACCTCTCAATACTTAACCTTATCTCCCTCACAGGCCTTACGAAGATTACGTCAATACCCATACTCTCAGCTAGTGCTGCCTGAACCCTATTAGCAGTTATTAATGTAGCACCCATCTCTAGAGCAAGCTCCCTAACATCAACATCGATGTTATTACCGTACCTACGCCTACTATCACCTAATATCTCGAAGGGTATGTCTAGGGAGCTACATAGCTTCTTAACCTTCCTAATTTCGTCAAGACCTACGTAACCTATTGTCTTACCCTGGTTAGCTAACTCCTCAAAATAAAGTAGTAGCGCCTTATGTATGACTATCCTACCCCTAATCCTACCACTCTCAATTAGTCTACTAATTATCCCCTCACTAATCGCTGAGGTATCGGGTATGTATATACTCATACCTACAGTCCTTACAGACCTACTACCCACCTTCAACCACTCCTATACACTCTCGTTATTCCCTACCTAAATGCTTACCCAACTTAAAAACATTATTGAACCTAACCAGCCAATAGAGCAGTACTTAAGGTATGTGGTTTCTGGTGATGGCTTCCCGGTACCCATACCTGCCGGTAACTACTTCGTGAGTTATGACTTTATGGGTCACTTAATGCTCTTCCAAGAAGGGTACACACCAACCCCGCCGGTGGTTAGTGAGGTTCTTAACGCTACCGTGTACTTCATACTCACTAACGGTTCTAGGGTAGGTCCTGTAGGTGGGGTCTCTATGAACCCGGGTGAGTCAGTCACATACCTAACTGAGTACCCCGTCAAAACACTAATTCTTAGGGTTGAGTCTACTGGTGATGAGTTAATTATTGAGTGCCGTGAGGTGGTTATGAATGCGTAAGTCACGTACCCGTAAAGCACAGGTAGGTTACGTAGCCGTCATACTGTTCTTGGTTGTTGCCGTACTCTTCGTAGCACTAGCTATGTCTTGGAGGGAGGAAATACTTAAGACCGCCGAAAGAGGACGTGAGGTAGTTGAGTCAGCTAAGGAGCAACTACTACTCCTATGGGACGGGAATGTTACGCTAAACATAATCTCCCAGTGGGGTGGTTACACACACGTATTCAGCATACTCTACATACTGAGTAACGGGTCAGCACAACTAACTAACCTACCACCCCAACACAACATAACGTTAGGTCCGTATGAAGCGAGGAGAATAACGCTAGGTCAGTACCCAGCAACACCCCCACCACCAAGCAACACAAAGACAGTCTGCGTAGTAACATACCTACAGCACCTATTCTGCAACATAACAATACCTGAAGGACAGAACAGCACGACCATCGTACTTCCGGGATCGCCACCAGAGTCAGCACAGTTCATTAAGCCAGAACCTACCTACGTACATACGTTCCTGGAGTTATGGGCAACCACTAAGGTCGCTTACGGTAAGACACGGTACTCCGCTGATTCCTCATCATGGGTACTTAAGGTACCTACAGCAATCATCTATAGTAACGTCACTAACACGTCAGTACTTAATGTCACTGAAGCACCACCCACGGTGGTTGTTGGTCAGTCAAACATTACTTGGTTTAAGTTAAGTACTGTGAATTATAGGGCCTATATCTACCCGGGAGGTGAGGTTGTTGAGGGTCTGCCTGTAGTCATTACTTACGCTTGCTACTCATCTGGCGGTGATCCGGTTAGTGGTGGTTACTTAGTTAGGTTCACTGATAGCTACGGCTCCGTAAGGCTACCGGGCCCTGCGGAGGTATGTGGTAGTACACTCTACAGCGTTAGGTGGGTAGTTGCTTTCGAAGGCACATACGTACCGGTAGCTTATACAGGTACTGAGGTCATTATCAACCTAACCAAGAACTACGCAGCAGTAATAGCCTCAGCAACATGGGAGGATACTAACGGTAACGTGGTTGTTGATGGAGTCACCTACAACCTACCTACATCTGTAGCAACGTCTCTATGGGCTGATGACTACTCAGTAAGTAACCTACCTGCTTGGTCATCATCGGTAATAACAGCACCTGATGGGGCATCATTCAGTGGTTACCTAATCCTTAACGCCTCAGTAAACGCTACCGACAACACCTTAAGGATTAAGTTAGTACCTGCTAGGTGGTACACGGTAAGGTTCCCC
>Ga0190367_1000402_pt1 | contig 32181 bp, 42 predicted proteins | sample 4872181011_MG_FD_171838 | JGI IMG/M metagenome (GOLD analysis project Ga0190367, IMG submission 171838) | Hydrothermal vent microbial mat bacterial communities from Southern Trench, Guaymas Basin, Mexico - 4872-18-10-11_MG | ecosystem: Environmental > Aquatic > Marine > Hydrothermal vents >...
TAAGCTTTTCTATATCAGTAAAATCCTCTATACAAACCTCAATAGTATCAAATAGCTCAGTTAGCTTAACGGGGTTAATAGGTTTAAGCCTAAGTTCATCACCGATAAGTTCAGCGAGGAAAAGTCGAGATGAGAATCGTTTTCTGATTCTTGCTGGAATTACTATACGGCCTTGCTTATCCATCCTTACTATAACCCCCAAGTCCCCCACCCTCCATATAGGAGTAATATGGAAAATGGTATAAATATGCCATAAATATATTGAAAACCAAAATATACGGTAATGGCTAAGTATTACCCCTATAAATATGTAGTTTATATCATTTGAGCAGAATAGCCGGAAAGAAAAAATTGAGGAAATAACTGTTTCTTCTTCAGATATTAGCGTGGTAAGCTCTCCTTCAGTTAGAATGGTAAGTACCTCTTCGCTTGGCGTTTCTTCATGTGGTGATATAATTGTCTCTTTAGGTGGAGGAAACTCTACCCTTCCCTCTGTACACTTTACTATCTTCATTAAGCATAATATCAATAACTTCATCTCTATTCCTTTCAATTCTCGACTTAAACTCCCTCATATCAGTAGGGTACTTCTCAAAAATCTCCTCTACCTCACGTAATGCATCTGCATATGCTCTCTTAACACGCTCCTCAACACCTAACTCTCCACACTTCTCAGTAAACTCGCTAACCAAAGATTTGGAAAACCTATCCAAGAAAACATACAACATACAATACAGCACTACATTCCTAGTACCATATAATCGATAAAAATCACTAACAAACTGAATAAATCTATCTCTATCACGCCCGTAAAAATCACGATCCTCACCAAACAAATCCATAGACTCATCTAACTTCTTCGTAATTTCATCAGAAAGAGCAATACCAAGCAACTCACTAATCCTCTTATGAAAACGCCAAACAGACATGAACAACAACCAACAAATAATAGAGCTCCAAACAAATAAGTATCACAAAAGAAAATATTGTTAGAATGAACATTAAGGTTAAACTTTATATAGTTATCTAACCTTCTTCAAATGTTGGAATAAGTAATGTTTCAACAGAGGAGATAGGGATGTCTAGTGTCATAACTAAAATCGGAAAGAAGGGAGTTATCGTGATTCCTAAGAGAATTAGAGAAGTTCTTGGAATTGAAGAAGGGTCTTTAGTTACCATTGATATAAGGGAAGGAGAGATCATAATCACCCCATTTACTCCTAAACGCGTTAAATTAGGAGGTAAGGTCTCTAAGATACTAAGAGAATTTAGGGAGGAGGAACTTAAACTTGAAGAATAAGTCATATGTATTAGATACTAGCGTTATCATTGAGTATATAGATGAAGATTCCCCCTACAGGAAAAACATAGAAAAATTGTTTAAACATATAGTAAACAGAAGTGTAGAATCATACATCTCCTCAGTTACATTAAGCGAAATATTATATGTAGCCACTAGAATCTATAAAGAAGCAGGTTCAGAATCCCCAAATGAAGATGCCAAAAATTTCGTACTTTGGTTATGGAGACACCCATATATCAACATAGTAGAAGCAACTCCAGAAATTAGTTTAGAAGCAGGAGAAATCAGAAAATCCATAAAAATCTCACTTATCAACTGCTACGTAATAGCAACCGCAAAAATTCTAGGAATATCACCACTATTCCTCAAACCAGAAAAAGAAATGGAGAAATACAAAGAAAAGCTAAAAGAATATAACATAAAATTCCTAATTCCTAGTAATTTCTAAATAATCAACTAAATATTCATATTACCTATATAGCATAGCATCGATGAGACCAAAAGCCTAATAAAGCTTAACAATTTTATTCAGTTAACATTATATTAAAGCACTTCTATAATTTCCATATTCCCGTTTAGTGTAAAACAATATTTCTAATTTTTCACCTTATTCTCCGCAAAAATAAACTTATCTGAGTCTATTTAGAGGTAAAATAGAGCCTAGTATTTGTTCAAATTTATATTCACAAGATGCTAGCAACCCTGATATACCCCCACTACTAGCATATTATATAATGCTAAAGGTGATTTCAGTGATAAAAAGAGAAAGAGAAAAGAAAGAGTACAGAGAATACGAGAAAGAAGAATTTAGCAAGAAAGAGTACAAGGAAACAGAGGGAGATCTCTAAAATCTATTCTCTTCTATCCTTGAGGCCATGAAATCCATATTTAATTTCCATTATAAAGAAGGTATCTTAATCTCATCCCAGAAAATCGTATTCTCTTTAGTAAACACATTAATAATCCTGAAAATCCTATCCCTAGGTGGAGAAGCACTAGGAGCTGCTATTGCAATATCAATAAATATCCTCTCTAACTTACTAATCAGCACAATCTCTCCACTACTATACACAAATCCAAATAGAATTAAAATAGGGTTCTTAGTCCCTTACCTAGTAATGGGGTTATCCGTATTCTCTCTAGCATACACTCAACTTCCAATCCTATATATTCCAGCGCTCCTCATCTACTTAGCAGGATACTCCATATACTACTCAGCATACTTTTCAATAAGACTAGAAAATGACCAAGCCATATCACTAAAACTTTCAAAACTTGAAAAAATGGGTGGATTCTCCTGGATAATAGGTCTACTCATCGGCGCCATATCCACAATATTCCTAGACATAGACAACACAATAATAATTACATCAATCTTCCCATTCATAGGATTCACAACATCAGTTTACCTAATGAAAGCCTCCTATCTAAAAACTTCAGATAAAATACATGAAAACTTATGCTACGATACACTAAAGAAAGAAAATAACCTCTTCAACTACAAAATCCACTCTAAAACTAGAGAACTATTTCTAGTAAACTTCCTCATACAATTCTCAAATGCACTAGCATCTACTCAGCTAATTCCATACCTAGCTATAAATGGTTATTCTTTAAGCGAAATATTCCTATTCTCTCTAGTAAGCTCATGTACAGCTACAATTACATACGAAAAAGCGGGCAAAAAATTCGACGGAGTATTCAGCATCTTAAAAGCAATTCAATTTAGAATACTTGTTTTCCTAATCCTAATGATTATCCTAGCACTAAAACTATCAAATATCCTCTTCTACATAGCAATACTAGGACTATCCTTCGCACTCCTAGGCAGATCATGGGCATACCTATACATAAACCTAAACTCCTTCATCATAAATCTAAAAAGCAAAGAAATCTCCTACATCAATTTAGCTGGAAGCCTAGGTAATATCATAGGAATATACATCTCAAGCTACCTACTACTCTACTTCTCATACCCACTCGAACTACTAACATCCATACTAACAATGAGTATACCATTCCTACTAATCTACAGCAAATCAAATACAGGAATACGTAGACACATACCCATACCAAGATTCGGCATACTCCACTAAAACCTTAAATAACATCTTTATAGACAGATCTAAAAAGCAAAACATTAATAAACATCTATGAGGTATTATTACCTTCCTGAGTCTAGAAATGAATGATGAAATAACACCAACAGAAGTCGTAAGGCTGCTTACAGCCCTCAAAGGGCTATACACATTTAAAGACTTAAGTGAATACCTTAAAATACCAGTTCAAGTTCTCTGGAGATACACAAAATACCTAAACGTCCCTGAAAAAACCACTGCTAAAAAGATACTACTCGAGATTGAAAGAAGCAATTTACTATACAATGCTTTTGACAAAATAATAGCTATTAATCGATATGGTTATATCGAAACATGGAGAATAAACAAGAATATCCACCTCCTAAACCTATTCGGATACCTAGTCTTCCGCTACCTAAAAGAGAAAAACGTCAAGATAGACGCTATAATCCCCTTATCTATAGACGGAATCCCATTCGCCACCATAGTATCCAACTGGACAACAGCATCCCTCTACATCCCATACCCAGAAGCATACCTAACCATGGACAGATGGAAATCCAAAGAGTATCTAAAAGATGGAGAAGAGAGAATGAGAAGAATATACTTACCCAAAGGAATCTTTAGAAAAGACGATAAAGTCCTTATGGTCGACCTCGTACTAGAAGATGCATCAGTCGTCAACGCAATGTACGAACTTATCGAAGCCGAAGACGCAACTCCATGGGGAGTAATAGTTGCCCTTTCAAAAAATGATAAATGGTTAGAAAATATCATATACCCAATTGAAAAGAAAATAGTCTATACAATTCCGAAAACTCAAATAGAAAGAAAAATAAGATACAAAAGTCAAAGCTACATCTAAAAGAACTAATAACACAATAAAGATAGCTTCTTAAGAAACTCTCGATCCCACCAGGAATACTAGCAGTATCTTCAGAGATATTTATATTTATCGGAAATTACTAGTTTTGTCGAGTGATTTCTATGTTTGAGGAGAAATTAAAGATTGGTAAGAAGGGTGAGATATTTACTACTAAGAAAATTAGAGAGACATTAGGATTACATCCTAATATATATGTATTAGCTAGTGTCACCAGAGATAAATTGATTATTAGAAAAATCCCAAATCTCGATGAGTTACTTAATAATTTTTATGTTGAAGTTAGTTGGGAAGAAATTGAGAAATTAAGTGAATCTATGCAAAAAGAGAATTATAAAACATGAATGAAAAATCTATAAAAGAAATAGAAATAAACAGCATACCAAAATCTTCTTACCACCAAATACTCACCGTTTTAATTTCTTGTATACTTTCTTTCTATGTTCTACCTCTACAATAAATATCGTCATTTTTTGAAAATCTATAATTAATATTACTCTATATTTACCAATTCTTAATGTATAGAATGGTACTCCCCTTAATTTTTTCACATACCTAAATGGATCACACTTTATCTCCTCAATTTTTTCAATTACCCTTTTCGCATCTACTCTATCCATTTTCTCCAGTGATTTTACTGCTGTTTCCGTCCACTTTATTTGAAATATCATTTAATATTTAGCCTCTCCTTCACTTCCTCCGTCGAATATATCCTACCCTCCCTAATATCCTCTAGCGCTCTCTCAATTTTCTGCAAAGTCTCCCTCGATATTGGCTCATCATCTATCCTCGATTCTATCAACCGCTTAATAACCGAAGAATACGATTCCCTCTCATGAATCTTTAATTCATCCAATAACTTCTTCACTTCAACATCTATCTGAATAGTAGTCTTCATAACAGATTATAGAAAACTATAGCAACTTATAAGTTTTTATAATAAATTTAACTCAAAACACAAAAATTAAGTTTTAACCCTTCTCATCCTTTAAATCTACACTAATAACTCCTATAATTAGTATATTTTAATACTAAACTTTAGGTAGATGATGAGTCCATAACTTTTACCGCCGCTACCTCCTCTCAGCAACCTCTGTTGAAATTTTCTTTTCATACTTCCTCAGCATTTCTATTAATGGATGCCTAAGGTTAATCCTATACAACTTAGCCTTACCAATCTTCCTTGAAACTACAACTATACCCTGCTTCTCTAAATCTGGAAAATACTTATAGAAAGTTTGTTTACTCATACCCAAAGCCTCTATAACCTCCTTCTTAGTAAAATCATAAAGAGGATTATCTAGAAAGAAATCTATAATCCTAAGCTTCGGAGAATCACCCAAAGTCCTTACCAAAATAGACACATGATCTTTTCTTACATACAACCCTTTAGACATCCACATCACGTATACTCCATTCTAACTAGCTATATTATCCAGAATCCTCAAGATTTTAGACTTCAGCTCCGGTATATCTTCCTTAATAACTTTCCACACTCTTCTTAACTTTACACCAAAATAAGCATGAATAAGAATATCCCTCATACCTGCAATTTACTTCCAAGGAAATCAGAATACTTCTCCCTAAAATCATCAGGTATATTCTTTACAGCCTCTCCAATTATCTTAAGCCTTCTTAAAACAGCGTCTTGAATAAGGGAATTATCTAAAACTCTTCTTCCTCAATATTCGCAATATATTCCTCAATTTTCTCAATACTCTCCAGAATATCCTTAAGGAAAAACTTTACATCCTTCCTCTTCAAATTATCGCCACTTGCTCTTTCAGTATCTTTTCCTTTAACTCCGGCTTAATTGCGTCAAATTCGACTAAATCAACTTTCCTACCAAGAACGTCCTCAAGTTCAAGTTTTAAAGCAATAAAATCAAGCAAACTTATATCCTTATCAATCTCAACAAGTATATCAATATCACTATCCTCCCTTAACCCACCCTTAACTACCGAACCAAATATTGACGCCCTTCTAACACCATACTTTCTTAGCACAGGCAAAACCCTTCTCTTTACCTCCTCAATATCCATATAACCACCACAAACCTTTTTTCACACAACAAAAGTAAAGATAGCCAAAAAAACAATTAAAACACTAGAACTAATGGTAAAAGATAGATATTATCTATCACCTAAGATATTAATAATGTTTAAGGAAGATTTAAACAAACTACAGAGAACAGCTAAAACACGATAAACAATACATTTATAGCTCATTGAATTGCCAAAAATAAGTTACATATATTTTTCCAGAGCTTCTTGAGGAGTAATATATCTTAATTCTTCTATATTCTGGTATGATTTATCATAGCTAATTAAAGGTTCATTTTCAATTATTGCTGTAGAAGCATGAAGACTATCAAAATACGTTAACCCATATTTCTCCCTCAATTTCCACCCCTTAACTAAATGTTTAGGGCTTGGTTTAACTATTTCCACATTATAATACCGTAATGTTTCCATCAAATTTTCATAAAATACTGGCATCTTAACCTCTATCTTCCCAGATATTATCAAGAGATCCAATTCAATAATAGTATAGGGAGATAGCTTTAACGGCTTAACTTTCTTAATTATTTTTACAGCATCATTATGATGCCTATCTGTTATCGAAATCAATGCTAAAATTATATCTGTCTCTATTAAAGCCATCTCTCATCAACCTTCTCCATAGCTTTCTTAAAAGCCGCCTTCCTCAATTCATTAATTTGAAGTTCAACATCAGTAGTTCCACGTATAACAGATGAAGTAAGGAAATCTATTGGGTCTCTAATAGGTTCAATAATTAATTTTCCATTTTCAACACGAACATTCACAGCATTTTTAATACCAAGACGAGCCCTGATCTCACTAGGAATCAAAATCCTACCCTTCTTATCTACATTTAAAATTAATTCCAACTTCCCACCTATAAAAAGGTATACTTCCCACCTATAAATTCTTTATTTTTGTAGGGTAAAAAATTTCCAGCGTTTCTCTTTTGTTGAATTTACTATAATTAAGCATTAAGAGAAACCTAGCAGTAAACCTGGCTTCCCCATAGATTCTCCTAATATCCTTTTGAGGAAAAACATGAGGAAACAAATTATAGCTAAGGCAATTGAGTACATAGTGCTGCTGGGGATACTTATCAATTAGAGATTTCACTGATAGATTAAGATAAGCCTATAGTTAATAATATGTAATAAATATATCCATGCACTACAATAGTCATTCACTAGATATGTTTATCCATGAAGAGATTTGCTGAGAAAATAATGTCGTAATATATAGATTTACACCCTCATCCTTCTTCAAGAAGCTCTTTTACAGCTTTTGTTATACTCCACACATTTATAATACCTCTTTCAGCTATCTTGTTGAAATCTTTATCGTTTGTTATGAGTACAGCATTTGCCTTCAAGCAGGTTGCGGCATGATATAGATCAGCATATTCATTTTTAGGGAGGAATGGTTTACATTGCTCTATATGCTTTAGATCAGGCTCTACTATGATAGCTTTACTTATAATTAAAGAGTAAAGAATTTCTGCTTGCTCTCTTACTCTCGGTAATCTACTTGATAGCTTATTTAGCCAAATCCTATACTCCCTAAGGAGAATACTATCAACTACTAACTCGATACTAGGATCTACAATAAGTTTTAGAATAAGACGTGTCGTCTTAGTGTAACCTGATTTAAAAGCTGCTATAAAAACATTAGTGTCTAGCAAGAATCTTCTCTTTCGCAATCTTATTAGCCTCTTCCTCAACCTCCCTGACTATCTCATTTAAATTTAGTTTAGACGCTGCAATTTCCCTCGCAATATCCCTTAATACCTTCTCAACATCAATCTTCTTAAGAACTATAATATCATCCTTAACACTCAAAACAAGAAAATTATCTCCATCCTTAAGATTAAGTCTCTTCCTTATACGACTAGGAATAACAATCCTACCCTTATCATCAATAACCACAACTTCCACACATCCCACCTCTCCCACTACCTATCTAAAAAATATCAGCTATAAAACTTTTACACTAAAATAAACACCTTACATAATAAAGTACAGAAAACATAAAAATATTTCCAATCATCACAATAAAATAAGCCTCCATAGCACCCCTTATTTAACAATATCTCCAAAGTCTCAATATAAGAATCTATATCATCCCTCAACCTATATAGAGTTTTAAGCAAATCCCTCAAATCAAGCTTAATAGCCCTAGATTCCACCAAATACACCAATAGATAGAAATTAAAGACCACTTATACACATTAATAAAACAATCAAATCCAAACTTAAACCCTAATTAAACCCTGCAGATCAATACAAACATAAAAAGAAAGAAGAACTAAAAATTACTCTTTGGAATACGGCCAATTACCTTTTCAATCCTCTTTTCTATCTTTTTGACATCTATAGGTTCTTCTAGAGGAATTACTATACGGATATAACAATATTCATCATCTTCATCTACCTCCACTTTAAGACCCTCAATATCAAATTCATACCCTTTAAATACCGCTTTTCTAAGCTCATCCTGCTTCTCCAACAAATTTTTAACCCACTTTTTCACATCATCCCGACCCTTTTCATACATATAATTCAAAACAACATTAAGCGGCTCCTCATGATTCCAAATAAAAACCTCACTACACTTCATCCTTCCACGAGGATCAACATCAATACTCGATAAACAACCATCCTCAGTAAAAACAACATCCTCAATAGAACAACCAGACAACCCTAAATCCCCAAGCAACCTCTCAACAACACAAAAATACAACTCAAGACCTAATGTAACAACATTATCAACATCAAACCCGCCCTCCCTAACAGTATTAACCACATAATCACGACCCACACCAAAAAACAAACGCAAAACCCTAACCCCAAACCCCAACACATCACCAACAGAAACACCAAACCTCTCCATACAAAACCTCAATGCCTTAAAAACATCATCACCAACCTCAACATCAAGCCTCACAAATAACCACCAAAAATAATCATACACCAGAACACAATATATCTTACAAGAAAAGTGGAAAGATAAAATTATATGCGTCAGTTTAGGATAAAAACATTTCCTTCATAACTCTATTAATTTGATCCTTCTTTAGCCTATATCCCCTTAACCTCTTATAAACAGAAACAAATAATTCCTGTGTATACTTGATTTGTCCATCTTGCTCCACTTTATCTAAAATCCCCATATTCAATAGTTTATCACATATCAAGGTTGATATCCAAATATCCTTCAAAATCTGCCTCAAAATCGAGTTAATAGACATTTGCAACTTATCATCAAGTTTAGCATGCTTACAAAAATCTTCAATCTTCTTCAATACATACCTCCTTAACTTCCTTGCTAATACATTATCCATATTAGAATAACGCACCATTAATGAATACGCCGGAGGCAAGTTTAGCTCCGCTTCAAAATCATTATTCACTAAAGCCTTCTTCAAGTTATCTATCACTTCACAAAGATTCTTATACTCAGCTCTATAATACCGCTTTAAATCAGCTTTCTCAACTATAACCTGATCACTCTTACTATCCCAAATTTTAATAAATACAACTTCAGCTGGAACCTTCTCCCTAAATACTTGAATATCTAACCTTTTACCCCTCCATCCACTTTTAATAAACCTTTCTACAACCTTCTCAATATCAAAAAATGGAAAAGGCAAACCTCTATCTACACCTTCCCTTACATCATGTACCCTAAGCCATCTAAGCCAATTATCAATCCAGCTATCCTTAAATCCATACCCTATTAGCTCATCACGATACCTATCCAATATCAAATCCATAGAAGCTCTATAACCCTCCTCATTCAACCTAACTATCAGCCTCCAAAACAGCCTATTTGAGAACAAAAGCTTATCCTTAAACCTCTTCCACTCCTCCACAGCACAAACATCATCACTCTCCTCAATAACAATAATAAAATCTATATCACCTACCTCAAAACCCCTCAACACACTACCACAAATACCCACAACAGAAACCCTAACCGGAAAAGAAAGAAGAATTAAACTCCCTAACCCTACCAATAACATGATCAACCGCTCTCAACGCAACATCCGACTTCACAATATCCCTAAGAAACATAAAAAATATCCTCCACTACAATAACCACAACAAAACAACTTATAAATACCTACTCCAAAAAATTACTTCACTATGCCTATTTTTATGAAAATCGAGAGGAGAGGATAGCTGGAATAATTGTATAATCATAAAGGTTCCCTTCTTAATATATTATTAATAATTGATGATATATTGTCAAAAAGTATTAATGAATAAATCAGGTAGAAGAAAGTGTGTATTATATTAAAAATCTTTATAGGCTAAACTAGGGTGAAAAGTCTTGAGAGCTAGAAAAGAATTGCTGAACGAATATCATAGGAAAATACTTGAGTTTATTAAAGAGGATAAGGTCGATGATCTATCAAGCAAATGTTCTAATATTATGCCGCAAGCTGAGACGACAAGAGTCACGCTACATAGGCTGCTGAATATATGTGGCTATGAAGGAAAAAGACCATTTAAAGTGTATATAGTTGAAAAATTTGATGATTATAAAGTTTTAGTTCAAATTCCGGATAGTAAGCAAGCAAAAGGTTTAACAAAGAAGGAGCTTAAAGAAATAGGATTAAGTAGGGATAAAGTTGTTTGTGATTTTAATGTGTGGATTTGGAAAGTAGAGAGTAATGAAGTAATTTTTCCTACACATGATTATATGTTTGCTAGATACCTAGAAATTAAGAGGATAATCCCAAAGAGATACAGCAATTTGCCATATAAGCTTCTTGAAAAAATGGTTAGAGAAAGATTAAATTATGATATCATTCTTTCACGGATACCTCGCTCCGTAAAGAGTGTGGCCTATAAAAGAATGCTTGAATTTTACTCAACAATAAAATGGATTATATTACAGGAAGATGTTAATTATCGTCCTCCAAGGTATCTTGGCTCACTATATACACTAGCGGCTTACGCGCTACTCGAGATGGGCTTTTCATCAAAAGATATCCGAAGGATAATAAGGTTTAGATAGAAAATGTCAATTTTCGACTATATTTAAACTTATCCAAATCCTCTTCTTGATCAGGCTTCCTGAATATAAACAGCTTTTCATGATAAATCAGTAAGAAGTCAAGTGTCTTTAGTCTATTCCATATCTCCCTTGTAGTTTTCATCTTATGTTGAATCTTAATAACTTCTTCCTTTAAGATAAATCCAGCATCTAAGAAGACTTGAAGCACATAGTGAGAGATCGGTACAAAATGCTTATGAACTCTAGTATCTCCGATTAATAATGCACAATATTTACCAGGCTTTAATACCCTGAACATTTCTTCCGCAGCTTTCTTCATACCTTTTAAGTACTTCTCTAACTTATTCGTCTTTGATAAGTCACCTTCAACTTTACCCCTACTATACCTAATTATATTAAAATAAGGAGGATGTGTAGCTATGAGGTCAATGGACTCATCTTTGATCTCATTTAAATTTCTTACATCTCCATGATATACCCGATACCAACACTCTGGATATTTTTGTGTTACAGATTCAGAGTCAAAAAATACGTCTAAGCCACTTTTCTTTAAGTGTTCCAAAGCTTTCTCGAGATAGTATAGCCTGTGTAATGTTAAGATAACAGCATTATAATTGATGTCTACACCAATTGCATTTCTTCCTAATAATCTAGCCTCTATTAATGTTGTTCCGCCGCCGACCATTGGGTCTAGAATTAGGTCACCAGGTTTAGTATACATCTCAATTAAAGCACGTGGAATTTGAGGTGCCCAGTTACCACGGTAGTTACCTTTATGGGTAGCCCAACTTCCACGAAGCGGAAAACTCCAAACTGTAGTAGATACGTCTGTCAATTCATTAACAGGAGGCTCAATATATTTAACTTCAATAGGCTCTAATTCGATCTCCTCATTTTCAATAAGAACAGATTTATGCTTAGAAACAAAGTCTAAATACTCATCAAAAGTTACTTCTCTCATCTTAATTAACACTCTCTCCATTTCTCTCGACCCACTCCTTTAATGCTTCAATAACTGCTTTAGAGAGAAAACCCTTTTTAAAACCAAACTTCTTAGCAGCAATTCTCCTAATCTTCTCCTCCAATTCATCCGGAATCCTTACATTTAACTGTCCCACACTAACACACCAAAAACTACATATGTAGATTACTAGATATAAAGATTTCTATCAATAAAGCGTCACTCTAAAATAAAAAGGTAACAAATAATTATTTAGTGGTGCTTATTAAATGGTAAAACTTGAAGTTTTAGGCTTTAACTCTCTAGAAGAATATATCAAATATTTCTTTAGAACACTACTGCCTAGTAACAGAACATATAGCTATTTTGTTGATTGGGAGAAAGTTAAAAATAAACTTGAGCAACTCAAATACCAAATATCAATATTAAATTACCTAACACAAGTGAAAAGGGAAGATCGAAGAAGAGAACTAAAGCAAATTATTACTAAATACCCAGAAGTTGTAGAAGCAATTCCATACTTAATCGCTGTTAGAGAAAAAGATATTGAAATACTAGAGATCGTTAATAACCAAGTAACATTTAAAAAAATAATATTTGATAAAGAAAAGATTGACAATAATAAAATAGAGGAGATAATAAACTTTTGCGAGAAAACAGGACTTCTTGACGCATTTGATAATATCAAAGACTTATTCACATACCTATTTGGAGTAGAAGTAGGAATAGATTCAAACGCACGAAAAAACAGAAGCGGAAAAATTTTCCAAGAAATGGTTGCATTAGCCCTAGATAGAAAAATAAAACAATTAAATCTTGACCTAGAAATAGTAGAAGAAGATCCATCAATAAAAATCAGAAGAAATAAAAAAGCAGATTTCGTAATATACCACAAAAACCAACCAAAGATAGTAATAGAAGTAAACTTCTATGGAATAGGAGGAAGCAAACCAACAGAAACAGCAGGCTCATACCTAGACCTAAACAAAAGACTCAAAGAAAAAGGACTAACATTCATATGGGTAACCGACGGACCAGCATGGAAAACAATGAAACAAACGCTGAAACAACCATTCCAAGAACTAGACTATCTAATAAACTACAACATATTAAATCAAAAGCTAGGCTTAATTATCAAGAATGAAACCTAATACTCGAGGAATTCTACATTAAGGATTTATGAAGTGATTTTACTCAAAGGACATAGTTAACGAGTGCTTAAACTTGATTTCAAAGGTAGTTAGAGAGAATGTAGGAAAATATATCGGATTAAAAAATTGATAAATTATAACACGGTTACAATTGAGTACGCTATAAACTATTTCTTTCAAAATTAATCGTTAACGATCTTATTTGAAATATCGTTTATATCCGTAATTTCAAATAAATTAATCAGTTGAACACGTTTATCACCTAGCCCTGAATGCCAGTAGATGGCGTCCAAAACATAATAGTATTCGTCTAATGCTAGTTTTGGAGGGATTACAGAAAAATAATTTTTTAAATTCACAAAAAATACTAATCAAGAGTATGAATATTTAAGTTGAGAACAGTAGACTAACTTAGTTAAATATTTTTGATTCTTCCTCTTAAATAGATGATATTACATTCAATAAAGGAAAAGCGTCATTTAGCGAGACATTATTTGATGTAGAACGTAAAAGATAAAAGTTTTTCATAATATCTAATAATAATTTGATGAGTATATATCTTAATGATAGTGATCTTAGATGGATATATACTAATGATGTTAAGGACGCTATTAAGTTTATTAAGAAATTAAAGATTTGTGGAGTTAAGGTATATTGGAATAATGATATTAAGCGTTTAGTAATTAATCCTAGAAAGAGACTGCCATGCTTTAAAATAGGAGATCCTAAAAGGAGAATAGGAGGGTTTGGCCCCTCAATAGCAAGGAGGTTGACAGAGGTATTAAGTATAAAGTCTAAGGATGACTGGATGGGGATTAAAAAGATATATGATATTTAAATAAATCAATAGTTGTTATCTCTATTTACTTTCGCCTAGATTTATAGTTGTGTGTACTATACCGATTCCTCCTCCCTCATAATCAAACTCGTCGAATCCCTCACGTCCTTGTCCATCGGCATATGCGTATTGAAAAAAGGAATAAACGAACTCTAAAATATCCTTTTGATTCTCTTTCTGTGCCTTTCTTTTGATAGCTAATAATAAATCTTGGAGAAACAAGAGGGCAGGACGGTTATAAGGTATGTTCCTAGCATATATCATTTCCCCTATGAGACCTCTGAGGTATTTGTCTGAGAACTCGTATGAATTATATGCTATACATGAATTCCCTAATAGTGGTAAACTCAAAAAAGGAAATCTAAAATATCGAAATCCATATAGAAGATATATTAAATCAAAAATGTCATCCAGATATGTGCGATAGTTAGATACAAATCTATAGTATAATAATAAATCCTCTAAATTTAACCGCTTTCTATTAGATAAAATACATTCTAACAAATTTGAACTAATTATTGCAAAGTCACCAGGATAATAAAGTAAACCATGAGTTCCCAAACACTTAGAATAATTAGGAAGATTGTAATCTTTTTTAGGTATTAAAGATTTATCAGCTCCTCGAAACGTTGGAAATCTTGAGAGTAAGTAAAGTTGTTCTTTAGTACTATCGCTACGTAGATCCCATGACGCTTTACTAGATTTTTTAAATTGAGTAATTGTAATTTTTTCAAAATACTTTTTACTATTATAAACAACCGATAGCACAAAGATTATATCGCCTAATTCTCTCTTAGTCTTATTACCATGAAATTCGAACTCTACTTTAGATTTATTCCCATGAATAAAAACAGATTTAGTGGTAATACTGAGTTTCTTGTCCTCTGTTTTAAATTGTCCAATACTATTTATAATGTTCCTAATTAGTTTAACTATACTAGGCTCATGACTTCTTTTTTCGTATTCCCCCCTTATTCCTGCTATAAGTTTAGAAGCTAATTTTTTCCAATGAATTATGAAATTCTCATTTTCTATAGCTTCCATATATTTTTCGATACAATTTATTACATCTCTCATTTTCAATTATGATATAATAAGCAAAATTCATAAAATTTTTAGAAAAAGTGATTTTAAACATTTCAGTATCTAAATATTTCAAATTTTTTACATCTGTTTTCACACTGCCTGAATTAGCATCGGCAGTTTATCGACGAACAAAAAATGAAGATAAGGTATATTCCACATTATACAAACTCATCAAAACTTGGGAACCATATATAACAATTGTTGAACCACTAGTTCCCAAAACATACAGTAGGAGTGTTAGAAGATGGTTTAATTACTTCGTAAATAAATTAATTACTACCACGATAAATTATAACACTCCATCCATGGATACTTTTCATGCATATATAATTAGCGAATATAAACTAGATATTTTAGTAACTTGGAATAAAAGAGATTTTAAAACTTTAGGCGATAAACTTAACATACAGGTATTAACTCCTAATGAGTTTATAAATTGCCATATTAAACAAAAGTTACCAAGATTATATAGTGAATTACATGAAAAACTAGTGAAGAAAAATATTGAGTAATAATAAAAATAAAAATTTCATTTACTTTATGGACTTAAGCGAGTTGTTTGGTACAATTATTTAGGAATCTCCTTTATGAATTTTAAACATTTCTAATAAGCACATTCAACATGATACTTTCACATGATTTTCATTTCCTTTTATTATGACAATTGCACCAAACACTTGAGTTATTATTTATTTTTTAAGGTTGTTTCTCACTTCTTTTTTATGAGATTTTAAGGCCATAAGGAAATTATTATACTTATAACTTGGAGTAAAAAACCGAGTAAAAGTATTTTAAATCCATATTGTCTTCTTTTGTTTTCGAATGACTCGTTTACACGTGTAGTTAATAAATTTATGTCTAAGATTAAATCGGTATTTTCATCTTTAACCGAACTAATTTTAGGTATTAAAAAGGTACGTTGTGCTCCATATATTTTTCCATTGAGAATGCGAAGATTCTTATACTTTTCACGTGATATACCTAAGCTTTCTAATAATTGATTAAAACCTTCATCTCCTTCTTCTAGCTTTTTATATTTTAAAAACTTGTTATAAGCATATAGTAAAGCTTTATGATATGGTGAGAAATAGGTAACTAATTTATTTAATTTCTTAAATACGAAAAACATGCTTGCAATAAAGTTAAGAGTAAGACCGAATAGTGAGAGAATAGTACCTAAAAATGGCATCAATAAATAATTTGTTAATTTCGAAATAATAATCTTCGATATGTAGCTTGATTAGTATTTGCTTTGTTCTCTTAGAGAGAGGGTTTAACTTGGCTAGGTAGTGACTTAGAGTTGCTCATATTCTTCTTTTAAGTATTCGATCATTTTCTTTTTTATTCTTTTTCTGTTGGATATTATGTTGGTTACTTCTGTGAATAAGTATTTTATTTCTCTGTTGAGTTCTTTGACTATTTTGTTGGGTTTTCCTGTTTCTAATGCGTCGTGAAGGTATGTTAGAAATAGATATTGGATGAAGTCTATTACTTCATCTTCTAGTATTTCTTTTACTTCTTTGAATGTTTTGGCTTCTTTTAGATGTGAGTAGATTTGCCTATAGAAGAGTCTTGAATCAGCTTCGACGATAGATTTTACTAGTGGTTTATATGCTACTCTTGGTTTTCCCTTATACATTTTTGTTGTATAACCGATTATTTCATGCTGTATCAGGCTCTTTAATATTTTACTTAGGCCAGGTCTGCTTAAATTTGACATATTTAACAATTCAGACCATGTTAAAGCCTTATTTTTCAATAGTAGGGAGAGAACCTTACGTTCACCTCGAGTTAACTCCCACTTATCATTCAAGTGTATTACACCAATAATTTAGTTAACTTAAGTATACTATAAATTTAAAATAAGTTAACCTATTTTTCTTATTGGTGTTTAGATATGTTGGGTATACCTAAAAAATGGTCTAGTTTTACTAAAGAGAATGTTAAACGTATAAAGGATATTTATGGAGTATATGAAATAGCTGATAAATATAAGAATGTTATTTATGTAGGTCAGGGTAAGTTAAGGTCAAGGTTGATGAGCCACTTTTTAAATGGTTTAGATCCTATTCCAGGAGCGGCTTATTTTCGTGCTATGCCTACAGGAAATAAGGCAAAAGCTGTTAGGAAAGAGAGAAGTATTCTAAAAGAATATCTGAAAAGATTTAATAAACTTCCCAAGTATAATGATAGAGTCGGCTGACAGAATAAATAGCTGAAAAATATAACTGGGTGGTGTTTAAAATGAGAACTTATATACCTATGATAACTTTACTGATAAGCGTATGTATAGTTTATGTTATGCCAGATGTTATAATCGATGCTATACTGTCAAATATAGTTAGTGTGATGTTTATTGTATTGCTTGTAAAGGCGACTGGTCTTAGACCAAGTGATAAAACTGGTTTAGCGAGAATTCGTGGTAGATTTGTCTCGAAGTGGGAAACCATAATTATTAATATGTTTTGGATAGCGATGTTATCATATCTTGTAGCCTTATTAACACCTATGTTTACCTCTTTATTCACTCAATTCCAATATACACAAAAAAGAACAATAGCATGGATATTACTAATATTAGGTGGGTTTATATATCAAAGTTAAATGAAATTGTGTTAGGCCGGGATGCTGATTTAGAATATTACTGCATAATACATATTGAACTTTAAAGTTACTTTACTTCAAGTAGGTAGTATAAGCATGAGTGTTTAAAGACACAATTTTCGCATTTCGGCTTTTTCCCACATATGTTCTAATATAATCTCGAAGAATATCCAACTCAGACTTATCAAGTTCTATTTCAATCTCGATCTTAAAACTTACACTCTTAGAACTATCGTGCAATAATGATTGAAAATCAACATTTCTAACTCTATACTCAATTACATCCTTAGCCAATTTTAAAGCCCTAACTAAATTAGTCTTACCACTACCATTAGGACCAACAATAATATTCACACCACAGTCCAAATCCTTCAACGAAAAATCATCAAAAGAAAACAAATTAGATAACTTTAATCTCGTAATCTTCATTTTAAATCATCGCCAAAAATAATTAACACATCAAAAATCTCTTAAAAATTAACTTCAAAAATATGATAAAAGAATTAGCGTAACCATGGAAACTATGCTATTTAAAATAGAATCAAACGATTATATTGATACAACTTCCTTAAGTACTTGAATAATAATCACTTTTGTTTTTCATATCCTGTCCACTTTGTGTATCTCATACATAGATTTCTAATTGGACATTTTATGCATTGTGGGCTTTCCTCTAAACAATATCCATTTAAATAGAGATAGAATGCACCATTATCTACGTAAAATGGAATGATATCCAGTATTTCTTGATATTTTATGACCTCATCTTCTATATTTTTTCTCATTTTTGATGCTTCAATTATATATGGTCTTCTTTTTTCATAGTATACTTTTGAGATAAAACCTGTTCGGGCAAATACCTTCCCTGAATGCCCATCGATAAGCATTAATGTATTTCTTAAGCTTAAATTAGTTTTGATTTTCCAGATTTGTGTATAGAAATATGTTACCCAATCCACGAACATTCTGCATGCCTTCGGGTCGTTTCCGACCCATCCAATATTTAAAATTTCATCATCCTTAAGCTTGTCATATAACTCTCTGACACTACTCACTGACGTGATAATGTTCTCAAGCTGTAGATTTGCTTTTTCCAATTTTCTAATGAATTGCATATATGCTGTAAATCTATATGTGAATAGTGATGTAGGTTTTATTCCACCAAGAAAACCAACTTTATAAACTTTCGACCCAGTCGGACCACCTACCATTTTAAATACTCCTAATACTTCTATAAAATCGATATTCCATGGCTTAACCAAAATTTCATCACCAAATGCTTCATATAGTTGCACTGGAAGTTCTCTAGCTTTCTCTACATTTGCTTGCTGGTTAATTAATGCACGAAAAAGAAGGTATCTTATAACTAACTCTCGATTACCACTTTTAAATAGCTTATCAGGTAGAGCTATGTGTTCATTCCATTTTAAAATCCAATTTTTCTTCCCATACTCATTGAGAAAGTTAAGCAATTTTATCTTATCTTCTTCAGGTAACTCCTTCTGTTTCTCAACAACCATACAAATAATTATGTAATTAATACATTATATGTATTGCATATTTATTTTCTCTCTTTTGCTTGAAGTTTTTTCTCTATCTCGCTTCTTAATTTGGTTCTAAGCTTTTTAGCATCATCTCTGATGATAAACTCAATGTGATCATCTTCACCCAAGAATGTGGATAGAAGCTTATTTTTAAGACCTAACCTTTCCTCAATAATTTCTTTTAATTCTAAGTCAATTTCATATCCGTAACAATTTCTTTTTAGCTTCATAGCTACGAACGCTGTTGTACCTGTCCCTATGAATGGATCCAAAACATTTTCACCAACATAGCTATATAGCCTAATAAGTCTCTCAACAAGTTCCTCTGGGTAAGCAGCAGTATACTTACTCCATTTTTCATGAGGAAGAACATTAGTAATATCCCAGACAGAAAGATACCACTTTTCTCGCTGAAACTTATCAATATTAATTTTAGAGATTTTCTTTAACTCCTCATCAATAGCTTTCCTATCAAATTTTCCCGGCTTCTGGAAAATTACGATTTCCTCATAAATATTATCTGGATAATAGTACATTGGATACGGATGCTGGATTAAAACACCACTCCTCCTAGAAATCCTAATATAACCCTCAGGTTTCCTCCATATAATCTTATCTCGATATTCAAAACCAACTTCACTAGTCATAACTTTTATAAGATCAGCAACAATCGGATACAATTTGCCCTCAATTCGTACATCCTGAGTAACAAAACACGCTACTCTACCAGGACATAAAACCCTAAACAACTCCTTACCTACTCGCTTAATAGTGTCAAGAAAATCATCATAACTACCGAAAAGTCCAGGGAAATCGAAAGGAGCATTAAAATACGGAGGAGAAGTAACAACTAAATGAATAGAATTATCATGCAATTCTTTCATACAACATGCATCACCGAAAATTATCTTAACAAATACCATACCCAAAACAACCCAAAAAATAAGATAAAATAAAAAATCAATAAAAATAAAATTGTGATAACCTCATAAAATAGCCTATTAGAACAGAGTAATTATGTAACTACCGTAATAAGAAACTATTTCAAGAAGTAAAAATGATAGTTAATGACAAAGTCTTATACTTAAATCTTCTAAATATCTTCCTGACACATGGAGTTATCCCAGTAGGAGATCCCTAAGATAAGAAAAAGTGAGAGATCCATCTATTTAAGTACTACAGCTTCTTCGCGGATTACTTCTCTGAGATACTCTTTCTAAATAAAGAGTTTAATAGGAAAGTGCTAAAGCTTATGATAAATTTAGCTGTAGAAATGAGACAGAAATAGCTACTTTAGGCTTAAATAATAGCGATTTCTACTCCTTTTTCGATGTAGCTAGATAGCTCTTAGTCAAATTTTAATAAACTCGAAGATTACTTTAGCGAGTTGAATAGCTTCTTATAGGATCTTATAAGACACCTAGCAACACACTTGTCTATTTATGAGGTGAAGAGATAAACTTTTTAGCCGAATTTCTAGAGCAGCATAAAAGTTGTGAAGAGCCCAATATTACCCTGAAACTTCTACCTTTTTCTTTTTACGATAATATATATTGCTATTGTAATTGAAACTAGGCTTAGCGCCAAAGTAAAACATAAAGCTATTGTTAATCTGTAAATGCTAATGTTGATGCTATTTAATTTCTCAATTGTTTGATTTATTTGTGTATTAAAAATTGTATAGATATTATTTCAGACATTTCTGTTTATCGTAGGTTTGATTTCTATAGTTATCTCCGCTATCTTACAAAGCAGAAGCACATTTTAAATAAGGTATTAACGTTATTATCTAATCCATACAATTATGAATTACATGCTATAGACGTTAACTGGAGTTTCCTAGAGAATCTCCTTGATAAAATTTCCCATCCTATATACAAGTATGAGGAGAAGAATAAAGTTGACGATACTATTAAAGTACACTATAGATCCTCCCTAAGTAAAGTATACATTAATGCAAATGAAAAATTAAATGCTACAGTAAAATTGATTAAGAGATTAATTGAGGAATGGATTCTTAACGGCTCAGTATCGGGTTTTAAAATTGATATTTATGATTTAGAAAGTATGTAAAAGAAATAAGTTACATGAACTTGGGAAAATGAGGATTGCTTAAGATTTTTCTTTTTGATGACCAGTTAATTTTTTAACTAGTTATAATTAAGTATTAATTTTGGAAAATGACAGATTATAGTAATCTTTCAGATTATGAAAGGAAGGTCATAATGAAAGGTATGAGGAATTATTATGAGTGGTATAGAGGTAAGTATTCTCATCTAGGGATAAAGAAAGCTATAGAGACTACGAGGAATTATGCCAGAGAAATCCTTAAAAGTTACGCTGGTGAATTAAGAAAAGAAATTATCGAAATGATAGAGAAAAGACTTGAAGAGATAGTATCGAAAGACCGCGAATAACTCCTCTACAATTTTAATAGTGAATGATCTTGATTCGTGTTCTCTGTATTTCTGATGTTAGAACCTTTTTAGGTGCTGATTTGCTATTGAAAGCTGTTAGGCCTAATTGGGTTATACTTTTAGGTGATATTTTATATGATGGTCCTGGCCAATTCTACCTTATAGGTAAAGAGAACTTTAAGTTTCTGGTTTCCGCCTTCAGAAATGTTGGATTATCCGAGGACCATATTTACGAAATTCTCCTTAATATATTGCGTTTTGTTGTGTATGATCCTTGGAGGGTTAGTAGGACTTTCGTTTTTACGCATCGGGATGATGCTTTATATGGTCATGTTAAGGATTTGTGCTGTAGGCATTCGTTGTATCATATATATGAGGGTCCGAGAGAGTTAGTTAATTTAGAGTTAAGGATTTTGGGTAGGAGAGATGTCTTGACGCGGGGGTTCTCTGAGATATCAAGAGCTTACCTGTTCTATTTACGTGGAAATACGCATGATTGTAGGCTTCTTGAGGCCTTGCATAAGGTTTATTTCCTGAATTTTATGAGGAAGTGTGATAAGTGCGGCGTTAATACTATAGTGATTGTGTTGGGTAATCATGATAGTGATGTAGATTATTATAATTTAATTAAGGAAAATCTTGATCTGAATTGTAAGTTAATTTTTGTTAGAGATACTTTCTTTACTTCTCTTGCAGGTTTGTATCTAACATTTCTTTCATATGATTATTTAAGGTCTGGTTCATTGGAGGATATGAAAGAGAAGCTTGTAAGGAGTAATGTTATATTTGTGCATGCTGAATTAAAGGATTTGAGGAGAATTGTTAAGCTTCTGTATAATGCTGGGTGTATGCATAATAAGTTGATAGTATCTGGGCATTTTGGTTACGGTTATTATTCTCCTGATAGATTGGCAGAGGCATTGGTAACTAAGAAGTCTAAATTAGGCAAAGTGGTTTTTTCTGCTAATGGATATAAGTACTATCCTGAGCTTGTGAATAATGAGGTTATTTATCTTGTGAGAATTGACTCTTTTCCTGAGTCACTTTGCGTGCTTAACTTAACATCAAGTAGTGTAGAAGGAAAGTTGTTAAAGTACCAATTTCTCGTAGGAAGTTTATTAACTATAAATTCATTTACTATTAATTTTTGACCTTAGCGTATAAGGTTAATATAAAAATTATCAAATTAAGGGAAATTTTAGGAAGAAAGAGAAAAAGTGTTTTTTGCTAAATTATGAATTTCCATTAATTATGGATTTTAGAATATCTATAATTCGTGTATTATTTTCTTTAAGGATAACTATTCTTACGTATTTTGGTATTGGTTCTATTTTGCCTTCTATATATTTCCATATTTTGCTTTTTTCTTTTTTGGCGGGTATGTGATAGATTATGAGTGTGGCTTTTGAGTTTTTATATTGGTTGCATATTTCTTCGAGTCTTTTGAGAGAGGTTTGTATATTATTATATCTGGCAATTTCTTCCTACCATTTACTTCTACTGGTAGTCCAGTTCCCAGAATAATATCCTTAATTTCTATTATAAAATGCCAATAAATTTTCAGTTATCCAGACTTTATAGTAGTCAGAGTCTTCACCAAGCATATAATATAATGTCCTGAAAATTGGGAATTCTGTTATGCCTTCAAATACTCATGCTCCTCCAAAATATTCTTCCTTCAATATACCTGTGAATTTCTCGTAGAATACATATAAAATCATGTCCTTTAAGCACATCTATATTATCTTTAACAAAATTATCTAGATGTTGTAGGATATTTTTAGCAAGATTATAATAGTCAATTTGAGTCATTACATCACCAAGGATTTTATATATGTTTAGGAATAATAATTTTTGATATTTGGTAAGTTTAGTCTTCCTTTGGTTATTGATTTAGTTGGTAGGTGCTAATTAGTTCCTAAGATTACTTGTAGTTCTGGTTCTATCGTCTCTATTAACTTTGTTAGTATATCTGTTACTTCATCAACATATGAAGTTAACTTTTTCTCAACATTGATTAATACTCTTATACTTCTCCAAGTTTTACCCCAGTAGTAAAACTCCAGTTGGTCTGAAATTTTTGTTTTTAGGTACTTTGAACTAGTTAGTGGAGAATTGGTAGTTATAATAATTAAAAATTATTTTTGATATCATTTCTCGTATGTCTTCTCTAATATTTGGTATATTTCGTATATCGGATATAGATATGTTGGATTTATTTCGCGCTTCGCATAGTAATGTTGTAAATATTTGGTTTAATATGCTGTTTATTTTTCTCTTTGCTATAGTTTTTCGTCCTATTGAGAAGCTAGCGCAAGTTACGGTATGCTCGCGATTCATGTTTGCTTGCACTATAAAGTTAACTTGCGGTTTTGGTTCTCTTCCTCTTTTATATTCTTTTATATAGTTATTATGGTGCTTTTGAAACATATGTTGTATGCAACTATCAAGATTCTTGAACATTTTTGGACAGTATTTACATTTAAATGTTGGAGTAAAGTTTATGGAAAGCATTATGTTAGGCTGTATGTATATTAGACTTGTGGGGTTAACTCCTACTTTGGCAGATATCACTTGCGTCCCCTTGCCGTAGCCCCCTAATCCCATATTGTAGCCTCTAGCATCAAATTCTCCTGCTTCAACACGATCTATCTCTTTTTCATGGTTAACGGCTGTATTTGCAAGATCTAGTATTAATGCATACTTACGGTTTTTTAGGTTCCTATGGTTATTTGACTTTCTTATTAACCTACCCCTGAGTTGTGTATATGCTACTGGACTTTTCATGGGTCTAGCAATTGCTAAAACTTCAAGATCTGGATGATCGAATCCTAGATTAACCATATCTACCGCTACAAGAATGCCTTCTGATGCTTTCTTGAAGTCATTAATATTCTTTTGAGCTTCTCTATCTTTATCTGAATGTGCTATCCAGACAACATTACTACCCAATTGTCCACATAGGCATTCATATAACAATTCTGCCTCTCTAATATTGGTAGCAGTTATGAGTGTTTTAGGTAAACGATCATCAATAACATTTTTCTCTCTTTCGAGAATACTCACAATTTTATCTGCATATTCATATGCTCTTTCTTTAATAGCAACTCTCCATTCATCATCTTTGCTACTGATATATGGACTTTCAACCTTTGTCTCAAATACCTCAATTTTTAAGTTGCTAGTTAATAGTTTCTCGCGCATAGCCTCACTACTCTGCTTAGTATACAAGGGTTTACTGACATTAAATAGTTCTAAGCAGTTTTGTGTAGGTGTGGCTGTTAATCCAACAGCAACTGCACAACCAGAATTATTTAATAACCATTTAATAGACTCAGAAATTTTTTCGCCAGGTATTGTATGATGAGCTTCATCAAAAATTATAACTTTAAGTTTAGAAAGTACAGTCTCTAATCGCTTTATATCATAAAAATAATAATCCATCCCTTTAAATTCTCCATATCCCTGCTCTATTGTCCAACATCTTCTCAAATAGAAGTTAATAAACTGTGGTGTTGTTAAAAATAATAACGGTTTATTACCTTCATATTCTATAAATTCATTATAAAAGTACTCAGATACTGTTTTGTCTACATCAAGGGCACACTTAACAGTAAACATCTTTAATCGAGCAAACTCCTCAAGTGCTTGCTTCTCTATAACACGACGCGGAGCTAAAAACAACCCCCTATCTCCATACCGAAAAATTCCTAACTTATATAAAGCAACTAAAAAAGCCAAAGAAACTCTTGTCTTACCTAATCCGGTCGCCATCTGAATAACAGCTTTAGCACTCTTCCTATTTTCATATTCTTCTAAAAGCCTCTTCAAAACTTCCTTCTGGCAATCATAAAGATCATGTCCAGTTAGTTTTTTGATTTCATTATTAACATCATTAATGAAGTCTTCACCAACTATAACTATCTCCCTTTTTACTGATATACCACTTAACAGTAATTTTGACATACAAGTATTTTCTGTAAGTTTGTGTATCATTAGTTTAACCTCCAGTAAGAATAAGAAATAGGGATATTAATATAGTCTAACTCTAGACTAAGTCTAATTTTAGACTTATTATTGATGATAAAAATATCTTATTAGTGGTGGAGTGCCTTGACGCTACTAAATGATAAGGAGATTGAGATTCTTAGGTTTATCTATGAAATTGACGCTGAATGTAAAGGTGTTAGAGCCAGGGATATTTTATCTAATATCAATAGGTTTGGTATGTCTAAGCAGACACTAATCAATAAACTTAAGAAACTGGTGGAAGAAGGCTTTCTTGAACATACGTGGAATACCACTTATAGGCCACCTGCATCAATTTATAGACTTACTGAAAAGACCTTTGAATACCTAAAGGGACCTTTTAGTATTCTACAGATTGCTAAGGAATTCAAAGAAATAGGGGTAAAAACAGAGATTACTTGCTTATTAGATAAAATTAAAAGCAAAAACGTCAGTTACCAAGAAAAAGTTGATGCTTTAAAAATTCTTTTAGAAAAGCACTTATGGTCAATTTGTTATCTTATACTCTCACCATTATATTTTATTGCAGACCCTAAAGACCCTTTTCGATCATTAATAATTTCAAATCTAACCTTTGACAAAGAGGAAAGAAATCCAGGTATATTAATTACTAAATTGATTAAATGGAGTTTTCCACTTAATATTATTAAGGATTTATACCTTGATATATTGGAACTTATAAAGGACAATCCGGATTTTATATCTCTTTTTAAAGAAATGCCTAAAATCAAAATTAGAATAGAGTTTGAGAAACCTATGGAAAAATAAATTAGTCCATAAATATTACTTAGATATTTATTTTTGAATGCTGGGAAGCATAGTCTTGCTAGATATCTATAATTAACATTTGAAAATTTTTGTGAATATATGAAGAATTGGATATTAAGTATTTTTATTTGGAGTGTAGAGAAATGGATATTAGGACCGCATTGTGTGAGCTCGTTTTTCGTATTGAAAGGTGTTTTAAGTGTTATAAGAAGTTTAGTGAGTATGATGTTGAGGTTAGGGTTAGGATTAGGGATTGGTGTCATGAGGGACCGTGGGTTTTATCCTCCTGATGATACTGGGGTTTAAAGGGTTTTTTGGTTGTGGGAAAATTATTTTTATCGGTGAAAGGCCATCTACGAGGGGAGGTGAATACCTTCACCTATTGATAAGAAATTCTTTAGACTGTTAAGTGAGTATGGTCTTACGGATTCCCATCTTACCGACTTAATTAAATGTAGAGGTCTCGTTGAAGAAACTAAGGATTCTGAGACATTGAAGGGTATGGTGGATAATTGTTTTCCTTATTTAATGGGAGAGATTAAGATATTAAAGCCTAAGGTTATAGTTGCTATTGGAAGGAGAGTTTATAATGAGCTTAAAAGAAGAGGACTTGATAGAGAGTACAAGTTAGAGAGAATAACACATTACTCGTATGCATTCGGAAGAGGTAAAGGAAGAGACAGAGAAAAGAGATTACGTGAAGAATTAAAAAGAATCACTACATTGGTAAATTTAGAAATATAAGTATAGAATCTATAACTTTAAGAATTTAGTTAAACTTTTTTACTTCCCTACTCTAAAGAGACGATGACATTATAATCAGTAAAGGAGATGCTATCTGGTGAGGTATTGTTGGAGTAAGATTGTTTTTGATTCTATTTTATGGGCTATTGATTAGATGTGAGTTTAAGTTTTATCATGTTTTAGGGTATTTATTTTTTGTGATGTTTGATAAGTCTCGTGAGATTTTGTTTGAGTATTTAAGGGTTGTATTAGGTTTAGGGACGCCTCCTGTGAGGAGGAGTAATAAGGGGTTTAAGGGGTATATATTTACAGATATTTTATCTCGACATTTGAAGGACACTATCTCTGATAGGTATTCTCTTGTAGTAGGACCGTTGTGGATTAAGGGGCTTGAGTGGATTGAGTGGGACCTAGCGATTACGGAAGAGAATGCTATGCTAGATTATGCTCGGTGGTATAATCCAGATAAAATAGTTGTGCTATTTGAGTGTAAAGTTAGTGGAATATATGGGAAGAGGGAGGAGTTATGTAAGTTATGTGAGAAGTTAAAAGATAGGTTTAAGTCGGCACATAAAGTATGTAAAAATTTAATGGAATGCTATTATGTCTCGTTAGTGGAAGCTAAACCTATAGATGGGGAAGATGGGATAAATTATTATAAAGTAGCGAAGGAGGAAATTAAAGATTCCTTTATATCCTCTTTTATGTTTTTTAATTCAAGAAGTGTTGAGAAGCTATGTAGGCAATATTTAAGGGTTTATAGGGATGAAATGGATATATCGGAGATTGCTAAGAAGGTAGCGTGTGAAGCGGAAAAATTGGATGAGTGGGTAGATTTTGTTGAGGCTTTAAGAGGATCATTACGAATATAAAGTTTAGGCGTCTTGGTGTTGGTTTATGTGTGAGTTGTTTGGTTTGTCTGCTAGTTGTGACGTATTTGTTAGTTTTGTTTGGCGTGGTTTTTTGAGGAGAGGTAGGGAGAATCGTGATGGTTAGGGTGTTGCTTGGTATTTTGGTGGGGGTGTTGGTTTGGTTAAGGAGCCTAGGCCGGCGTCTAATAGTCCTATAGCAAAATTGCTGTTGAGTGGTGTTAAGGGTTGTATTGTGGTTAGTCATGTTAGGCTTGCTTCGCATGGTGAGCCTAGTTATGTTAATACCCATCCATTTATAAGGAGATTGTATGGTTGTGAGTGGGTGTTTGCGCATAATAGTGATGTATCTGGGATTATGGGTGATTCTGAGTTTATGTTGGAGTATTATTTTCCTATTGGTGACACTAATTCTGACTATGCCTTTTGTTATATTATGGATAATCTTAGGAGGTTAGGTACTGGTATTGGGGATATTGGTAGGGTTTCAAGGGTTATTTGGGGTTTGGCTGATAAAATTGGTGATTATGGTAAGTTTAATTTTTTGTTAAGTAATGGTGATTATCTTTTTGCATATATGAATGTTTCTGGAACTTTATATTATTTGCTTAGGCATCCTCCGCATAGGGGTTATGTTAGACTTTTGGATGAGGATTTTGAAGTAAGATTGGAGGAGATTAAGAAGCCTAATGAACTAGCAGCTATTATAGCTACAAAACCACTAACAAATGAAAAATGGAACCTTTTGAGTTGAATACTCTATATGTATTTTGTAATGGTAATGTTGTGTTGAGGGTTAATGCTGGTGGTGAATTAGAATTCTTCTCATAATTTCTTATTTCTGATGTATTTTGATTTGTTTGTTATTTTTTATGTATTTCGTTGGAATTATTGATTTTTCTTTGATTCTTTTTTGTCTTAGTTCTAGTACCACCATAGGAAGAAGGTGTTTTTGTTGATGTTTATCTTTTTTCTGTTTAGGTAGTTTAGTCCTATTTCTATTATGTCTTCGTGGTGGAGTTTGTGTAGGGTTAGGGTTCCCATTAATGCTAGCCAGTTCAGGATTATAGTATATCCTTCTTCATTTTTTACATTAAATAGTTTTATGTACTGCTTTATGCATTTGTCAAGTGCTTCTTCGATTACGATTGTTTTCTTGATCATCAGATATATTTTGGTTATTATGAAATATATGATACTATTAACTTAGTTAAAAGGTATCCTAAGTACAGTTTTTCAAATCTAACTTTTATCACTATTTATTTAAAGTGTCGTAACTAGTAATACTTTGTTGATTATACCTTAAGAGAACGTTATGGTGAAAAATATATTGGTTAAAAGGAGAAAAGCGTGTTAAAGTTGTTAAGCCTAAAAAGCCAAAAGGGTCTGTTAAAAGTGAGAGAGGAAGAAGAAGGAAGTAAATATTGATCTCTCTAAAAGTGATTGCTATATGATTAATATTTACTGTGTGTTTGTAGACACTAACGTTCTATTAGATGTACTTTGGGAGAGAAAAACATCTTCTATTAAGCTTCTTCAATCACTCAAGCTATGCAAAATATCTATATATCAAAGTTCTTTGATTTTTATTGATTAGTTTAAACATTTATTTTTATGGATCAGATTTAGATAAAGTGATGGATGTATTTGGAGATGAAACATCAATATTTCTTCGGTGTAAACGGGTTTCTGGTGATGACATTGGTCGAAGTTTTATTAGGTTGCCGAAATCTGTTATGAAGCGGTATAATATATCACCTTTTGATTATGTTGTTTTGACTGGGCCGAGATCTAGGCTTTACGTTAGGGTTTTACCGTCAGGAGATAATCAAGCTATTTTTAGGGTTTCTAGTCATATATTAAATAGGCTGGGATTACGTTATAATGATTTATGTTGTATAAATGTTATCAAAAATATCCGAAGGAAACTGATTGTCGCGCCAGCTGAGAGAAAAGATGTAGGGTTTGATATTGTTAGGATTCATAAGAGTGTATTAGAAGAGATGGGGTTGAGGAATGGTGATATTGTAGAGTTGTTAAATCCGAATGTTAAATATGAGGAGACTTGTCACTTAATGTTGAAGGTGGAGACACATTATCGTGAGAGCTCAGAGGAGCTGATGATTGATAGTCGTTTACGCCAATTGCTAAATATTAATTTAGGTGATACTATTTGTATACTTAGGCCTCCATATAAGTGGTCAAAGAAAAGTCTTTTTGAAAGGTTTTTAGAACGGTTTGAAAAGTTTTTAGAGTGGTTAGTTGGTGTTAAGAAAATTAATCTTATTGTTCTTAAAGGTGAGGATATTGATGAGGGTAGGGGTATTGCTAGAATAACAGATGATACTGCTTCTATTTTGGGGATTAAAGCTGGTGATTTTTTAAAAGTTAGGTGGTGTAATAATGCTATAAGTGTAAGGGCTTTAATAATAAATCAAAATAGTGAGTATGTTAAGAATTATTTATCTAAATTATCTCTTATTATTCAGTTATGTGCGACTGAAAGGGAGAGGTTAGGTGTTGACGTTTATGATATTGTTCAGGTTTATCGTGACCCTATTAAAAAATTAATATTGTCATTCGATAGAGTGTTGACTGCTATTCTCTCAGCTCTGGGTTTATTTGCTATTCTTGTAGCAGAATTAGGGATAGGGATATCAGTATCTTTACTTATATCTTTAGTTATAGGGTTTATGCTTCTATATGTATTGTTTGTTAAGATTAGGGCGGAGGTTTAAAGATCCATGAGTAAGTATGTATGGTATTTTGCATATGGCGCTAATCTTGATCTAAATGAAATTAAGAAAAGAATAGGGCCTGTTAAGACTATTTTGAGAGCTCAACTTCCAGGTTATAGGCTTACCTTTAGGGGCTATTCACGAAGATGGGATGGTGCGATAGCTGATATTGAGAAGGCTGAGGGGAGTATCGTATATGGAGTTCTTTATAAAATCTCAATAGAGCAGCTTAAGAAGTTAGATAAATATGAGGGCTATCCGCATAAATATATTCGGAAACAAGTTAACGTTGTAACAGAAGATAATTCAGTTATAACTGCTGTGACATATACCCAAGTTTTAGGAAAAGATGTTGATAAGCGGTTTAAGCCTTCAAAGTTATATTTAAATACTATACGCAAGGGTCTAATAACACATAGATATCCTCTTAAGTTAGTTAACTCGTATCTTAAGAATGCTTTCCAATCTTAAAGATCAATCTGGATTTATTCTAATTGTGTAAACTTAATTATCTAAAGAATATAGGTTTTAACTATTAATTCATTTCTTATTTTCCTTCATGTTTTATAATGAAATCTTTAGCTCTACTGTAGAATACTTCTTTTCTCTGGAGAAACTTCTGATTCTATCTTTATCTGGTTCTGATGATACCGGAATAGAAATTAGGCTTAAGGATTTCAGTAATATAGTTTGTATTAAATTATGATGATGTATACATTAGTAAAATTAGAGAATGCTCTCCTACTGCAAAGATACAGTCTGTATACATGAAGTTACATGAAGTGAATTTTTTGGCTTGGTAGGGAAAGCTGGTTTATCTTAGGTATGGTTTAAGGTAGGATTATATGTTCTTTTAGAATTTTCTTTGTATGTCTGTTTTATCGTAGTCTTTGTCGTTGGAGATTATGGTGTTTGCGTGGGATCTTTTTGCGATTGTGTAGTGGATGGCGTCTTCTAAGTCTAGTTTGAATTTGTTTATGTATTCTATGGCTTTTGTGTAGTCTTCTTTTTCTAGGGGGATGAATCTTAGGTTTTTTAGACTGGTTAGGCTTGTTATTATGTCGTTTACAAATTCTTTGTCGGATAGTGTTTTTCCAGTTAATC